>ERZ781272.1215-NODE-1215-length-10476-cov-5.254294_pt1 | contig 10476 bp, 8 predicted proteins | sample MGYA00375850_ERZ781272 | MGnify/ENA primary metagenome ERZ781272 (study PRJEB29790, sample SAMN06051246) | human gut metagenome | host: Homo sapiens | place: USA: Cincinnati, Ohio | collected 2013-06-21 | study: EMG produced TPA metagenomics assembly of the Gut...
GGAAGACGAAATCAACGTCACCATCGCTAATCCCAAATGGGTAAAGGCTGTCAAAAGTAATAAAGACGACATCAAAGATTCCAAATGGATTGGAAATTTGTTTCGATTAGGTCTGCTTCCGGGCACATCTGGATTATATCACATCTACGATAAATGATAAAGACACTATGCTTGGTTCTTTGATTGCTCCTTATGAAAATGCTGTCCAGTTACTGTGTACCATTCCAGGTGTTGACTGTAACAGTGCTATCACTGTTATCTCTGAAATTGGCACCGATATGACTCCGTTTTCGAATTCCAAACGCTTATGCTGTTGGGCGGGACTGACTCCCGGCAACAATGAATCTGCTGGTAAGAAGAAATCCGTCAGAATAACACGTGCCGGTGTCTGCCTCAAACCTGCATTGGTACAAGTTGCCCATGCAGCCGTGAAATCTGATAAATCTCCTTATTACAAACATAAATATGAGCGCATTTTGAAACGTCGTGGTAAAAAACGTGCCATTATTGCTATCGCCCGGATGATTGTCACTGCAATCTATCAGATGCTATCTACTGGTGAAGCATGGAATCCGACCGATTTATTTAAAATTGATATGCCAGAACCTATGAAAGAAAAACAAAAGGAAAAGGCTATCAGGCAAGCTATGAAACTTCTTAAACGCAAAGGGAAAATTCCCAAGTCACAATTCGCTTCTTAGCTTTTTGAAACAACAATCTTTTTTGAACGCTGCCACCAGACAGCTTGTTAAAGTGCGCCATTTATTGGCTGTCCTCTGCTTTCTTTCACAGTATTTCTCCTTGTTTGATGTACCCGTTGAATAAACGGCGTTGCGTGTTGGGGTCAGTGAATCAATAATCTATATTCAATATACAGGAATTTATCTATGAAAACAAGGTGAAAAATAGAGATGCCGTAAAACGGCAGGGCAAAGAAGAGGCGAATTCGGATAAAAAATACCGGAAACCCTCAGGCTTCCGGTATTCCTTCATCAGTCGAAGCGACAGGATTTGAACCTGCGGCCTCTGCGTCCCGAACGCAGCGCTCTACCAAACTGAGCCACGCTTCGTCAACTGCAAGAGCTATTATAGTAAGTTTTGAAGGGTTTGTCAATAAAAAAATGAAAGTTTTTTTAAATTTATGAACCTGTGAAGTGAAAAGCTTATTTCTACTTTAAGGGGGTATAAGTGGAACTTGTTTTACAGCGTATTTTCATTTTTGAAAATACCATCTATTGACCTGTTGCAAGAGTGGAATTCAGTCTTACAGGTGCTGTATTGTTAATGCAAAGGGGATTTTTAATCCCCTTAATTACCTAAATGCTGGATTTACTGACTTCTGTCAGGGTCGCCTTTGGCGAGTCGTAGCCGATACCTTGACAGAAAGCTGTAAATTCAGCTATTAAGCCTGTAAATGTTACTTCCACTCCCCCAAATTGTGAAACTAAAATCCATTTATTTTTACAATTTTGAAAGTAGAATTTAACTTTTCACTTCAGCTAATTCATAAACCAGCGATTTTTATAAGCCATTTATGATAATATCTCAGTAGACCACAAATGAGAATGTCCCAAAGTGCGGTATAATAGTTGAACCGCCCCGCCAGCATAGACAGCTAAAGAGAAAGGATTTTATCCAACTCTTAGATTTACTTGATTTTTTCGCTTTTTCATCCGTTCCGACTGATAGAAGAGGCCTTTCTTTACTGACTGATGACACCGGTAGTATTCCTCCGGTGTCAGATAACTGTTGACCTTTGAATAATCGTTCAGAAGGTGCGCAACGAAGACTGCTATAAAATGACCTCGCGGCTTATAATCTGGATAGGAATCTCGTAGTAATAGCTGGTGGGCTTCTGCATTTTAATGAGATAATCAAAGAGCTGCTTTACAATCTGGTAGCCCTGGTCTCTGGCATTCTGTGAGATGACAAAATCAAGAACTCCCTCTTTTAGAAGAGTCTCTGTCTCAGGTACCAGGTCATGACTAATGATTTTGATGGGACGTGTGACATTGGCCACAGTCAGGGCGTTGCGCACACCGTCACTGCCGCTTCCGGAAAGATAAAAGCCCTTAAGATTCGGATATTTGTTCAGATAGCTGAGGGCAATCTTAAAGGCTTCTTCCTTTTTATCTTGATTTTCCTCCACGCCTACAATGGTAATGCCGTTGTCATGCTCCTGCAGGCGGCTGCGGAAGCCGTTTAACCGGTCCGGATGGCAGGCCAGCGTCTTAGAACTGATAATAACTCCCACCTCACCGCCGTCAGGGAGAAGTTTTTCCATCAGCCCGGCAGCCACGGAGCCGGCCTTTACGTGATTCTGTCCCACATAGCGGATGCCGTGAATCTCCTCCAACTCAGAATTAAAGGTGAGAATCTTGATGCCCTTTTCCTGCATATTATTAAGCTTTCGGATGACCTGAGGGTCGTTAATGGGAATCAGAGCCAGTCCGGCAATATTCATATTTTCAAATTCAATCAGAAGGCTTAACAGCTCCGCGGGCTCCAGGGTGGTGGGCATGCGTACTTCCACTTTAAAGCCGAAGGAGGAAAATTCCTTCTGGGCTTTCTTGATGCCGCTGAGCAGCGTTTGAATAAACGGGTTATAGTCAGGGGTAGGAATGACACCGATTATAATGGGATTCTTGCTGAGAACCAGGGCTTTTCCCACCAGACTTGGATGATAATTTACATTATCGAGGATCGCCTGCACGCGGTCACGGGTTTCCTGTTTGACACCGGGGCGGTTGTGAATGACTTTATCCACCGTGGCCCGGGAAACATTAGCAAGCTTGGCAATTTCATTGATAGTAACAGCAGACATATATGGACTCCTTAAAAAGTCCTGTTTTTTATCGGGGATATTTTGCAGGTGTCCGTCTGAGATGTGAAAGCAATAAAAAGCTGTAAAACAATTTAAAATATTGCTCGCCCCGGGATAAAAGACAGGCTCCGTTCTCTCTAACTTCTATAGAGTAAATAATAGCATAAAGGAGATTTTTGGGCAAGATAAAACAGACCGCATTTTACAAAATTTGTAAGAAATTGTCCGCTCTGAAAAAATTCGTAAGGAAAAATGTACAAAAACGACTTGAAATTGTATAGACACGAGCACAATTTCAATCTCAAAGAATTAAGATGGTATTTTTGTGCTAATTAAACTAATATAAAAATCAATAAATGTAAATAATAAACAATTGACACAAAAATAAAAAGTTGCTATTATTTAATTAAGAGCACGAGCACAATAATTTTTGCAAAGGAGAAAATGATATGAAATATGGTATTGGATATGCTTATTGGGGAAACACCTGGGAATGCGACATCAAGAAGTATAAAAGGATAGCAAAGAAGCTTGCTGATTTCGGCTTCACCATGTATGAAATCAGTGCGGATCACCTGTTCCATATGAGCGAGGCAGAGGTAGCTGAGATGGCAGCTATCGGCAAGGAGTATGGATTGACTCTTTCTACCAACAGCGGCCCGGCAAAAGAGTATGATCTTTCTTCCGCAGACGAGGCGGTGAGAAAGAATGGCCTTGCATACTTTACAAAAATTCTGAAAAACATGGATGCAGTAAAATCTCCCACACTGGCAGGAGCTATCTACTCTTTCTGGCCGTCTGATTTTAAGGTGGCAGATAAGAAAGCTGCATGGGGGTACAGCATCCCCATGATACGTGAAATCGGAAATATTGCAGAGAGCTACGGCATTGAGATTGCGCTTGAGGTTCTCAACAGAAACGAGACCTATGTCCTCACAGACTGCAGGGAAGCTATAGACTACTGTGAACAGGTAGGCAGCAAGGCTGTCAACCTCCTTTTGGACACCTATCACATGAACATCGAGGAGGATGATATGTGCGAGGCCATCCGTCTGGCCGGAAGCAAGAGCCTTTTAGGACACTTCCACGTAGGTGAGAACAACAGAAAGCTTCCGGGCATGAACAATTCCCTTGACTGGGCAGCAATCGGACAGGCTCTTCGTGATGTAAACTATGACAAGGGTGTTGTAATAGAATCGTTCTTACATGACGGAGGCGCTGTAGGCTATGACATCCGCGTATGGAGAGATTTAAGCAACGGTGCAGATCTTGCAAAGCAGGATGAGCTGTTAAAGGCTTCCCTTGAGTTTGTGAAAAAGAGCTGCGAGGGCTGATGACCGGAGGAAAGAAAAATGGCTGAAGTATGGATTATGGGAGAAATGATTGTCGAAATCATGAGGGCAGAGGAGGACATACCTCTGGACCAGCCGGGACTTTTTAAGGGACCGTACCCAAGCGGTGCACCGGCTATCTTTATTGATACAGTGGCTCGTTTGGGTCACAGCGCAGGAATCTTAGGAGGCGTAGGCAAGGACGATTTCGGAACCTGCCTTTTAGGAAGATTAAAGGGCGACGGTGTAGATGTAAGTCACGTAATCGAGAGCGATACCTGTGCAACAGGAGCTGCATTTGTCACCTACTTTGCAGACGGCTCCAGGAAATTCATTTTCCACATGGGAAATACCCCGGCAGCAGACGCAAAAATGCCTGAGGCTTCCGTGTTAGATGGCGTAAAATATTTTCATATCATGGGATGTTCTCTGGCAGCAAGAAAGGACTTCGGAGAAGAAATCTTAAAAACCATGCGTCTTGCAAAGAGCCTTGGCGCAAAGGTTTCCTTTGACCCTAACATCAGAAAAGAGCTTTTAAAGGACAGCTCCTCTCTGGAAATGGTAAAAGAGGTCGTTGCCAATACATCCGTATTCCTTCCCGGCGTAGATGAGCTTCTGATGATTACCGGCAAGGATACCGTAGAGGAGGCTGTAAAGGCATCCTTTGAAAACGAGACACTGGAAATTCTGGCTTTAAAGCAGGGCTCCAAGGGCTGTACCGTATATACCAGAGACGAGATTCTTTCCATGGGGGTTTATTCTATTACTGCGGTAGACGCAACAGGAGCAGGAGACAGCTTTGACGGTGCGTTTATCAGCGGCCTTCTGGAAGGAAAAACGATTGAGGATATTCTTAAGATGGCATCTGCTGCAGGAGCGCTGAATACAGCAGCATTTGGACCGATGGAGGGCAAAATCAATCCGCAGACCATTCAGGCCATGATTGACGCAAACGCTTAAAATCGGCAAGTGGAGGGGACAATGAGTGAGATAAAACTGGAATTGCGCAATATATCAAAAAGCTTTCCCGGAGTAAAGGCTCTGGATGGAGTGAGCATCGTTCTTAGAAAAGGAACCGTTCATGCTGTTGTAGGCGAGAACGGCGCCGGAAAGTCCACCTTGATGAAGATTATTAACGGCTTATACCAGCGCGACGGAGGACAAGTTTTCTTAGATGGCAAGGAAGTGCATTTTTCCGGTCCCATGGAGTCTTCTGCAGCAGGCATTGCCATGATTTATCAGGAGTTAAACTTCTTCCCGGACCTTACAATTGCTGAAAATATTTACATGAAGCGTCAGCCTATCAAGGGAGGAGTGGTGGACTGGAAAAAAATGAATGAGATGGCTTGGAAGATTCTGGATGACAACGACCTTCCCTATGATCCCAGAACCAAAATCAAGGATCTTCCCATTGCCAGCATCCAGATGCTGGAAATCGTAAAGGCTGTTGCCTTTAACGCACAGGTAATCATCATGGATGAGCCTACCTCATCCATTTCCGACAAGGAGGTAAAATTCCTTTTTGATAAAATTAACGCACTGAGAGATAAGGGCATCAGCTTCCTGTATATCAGCCACAAGATGGAAGAGATTTTCCAGATTGCAGACGATATCACCATTATTCGTGACGGTAAGAGTATTACAAGCGGACCGGTAAAGAATTTTACAGAGGATACTATTATCACACATATGGTAGGACGTTCTATTGATAACGTATATCCTAAAGTGCAGTTTCCTATCGGAGACATCGCCTTTGAGGCAAAGAACCTTTCCGCAAAGGACATGTTTCAGGATGTCAGCTTTAACGTAAGAAAAGGCGAAATCGTGGGAATGGCCGGACTGGTAGGTGCAGGACGAAGCGAGGTATGTCGCGCTATTTTCGGATTGGACCCGCTGGACTCCGGAGAAATCACTCTCTGTGGAAAGCCCTATACACCAAAGAGTGTCACTCACGCTATCAAGAACAAGATTCTGATGATTACAGAGGATCGTAAAAAAGAGGGTATCATCGGCGTTCGAAGCTGCCGTGAGAATATTACTATCAGCAACCATCGCCTTACAAAGGGCGTTTTCATGAACCTGAAAAAAGAGGTGGAGGATGCAAAGAGAATGTCCGATATGCTGAAGGTTCGTTTCGCCGGTATTGAAACACCCATCGGCTCTCTCAGCGGCGGCAATCAGCAGAAGGTGCTTTTGGCCCGCTGGCTGATGCTTGACAGTGACCTTCTGATTCTGGATGAGCCTACACGAGGAATCGACGTAGGCGCAAAGTTTGAAATTTATAACATCATGACAGAACTTGCAAAGAAGGGCTATGCGATTCTCATGATTTCCTCTGAGATGCCTGAGCTTTTAGGTATGTGCGATCGAATCTACATTATGAGTCAGGGCTACATGAAGGGCTGCATGAACCGTGAGGAATTTGATCAGGAGAGAATTATGCAGATGGCCACAGGTGTGGCAAAATGACCACGAGGAGGAATTATAAATGAAGAAATCAAAAGTGGATATCCGGAAATACTCTCTGGTATTGATTCTTGTGGGTATGATGGTTGTGTGCTCCATATTGTCAAGTAACTTCCTGACAGTAAAGAACCTGACGAACATTTTAAAGCAGGTTAGTATTGTTACCATTTGTGCCTTTGCACAGGGCATGATTATCATCACCGGGGATATTGATCTTTCCATCGGTTATCTGGCAGGTATGGCCGGAAGCTACGCATGTATCGTGTACGTTGCTACACATAACCTTGTATTTGCGTTTTTGTTCGGCATTTTCCTGGGCGCTTTAGTCGGCGCTATCAACGGTCTGTTTGTTGCATACTTCGAGCTGCCGGCCTTCATCGTAACACTTGCTATGCAGACGGTGTGCTTTGGTGCCATTTGTCTCTACACAGGCGGCCAGAACATTTACCAGATCGGGGACTTTAAGGTCTTAGGACAGGGAAGTATCGGTTTTATTCCTTCCACTGTTGTATTCATGCTGATTATGCTGGTTATCACACATATTCTGCTGAAATATACAAAATTTGGCCGTTACTTATACGCAATCGGCGGCAACTCTGAGGCAGCCAATGCAGCTGGTATTCAGGTCTGTAAAGTAAAATGGGCAGCCTTCATCGTATCCGGTATTTTTGCAGCTGTTGCAGGTATGGTACTGATGGGACGTTTGAATGCAGGTATCCCAAGCGAGGGCACAGGCTATGAGACGGATGCCATCACTGCTACTGTAATTGGCGGTACAAGCTTCTCTGGTGGTGCCGGTACTGCAGTCGGAACCTTACTTGGTTCTTTGATTATCGGTGTTCTTAACAACATCATGAATCTTATGGGAATTGACTCCTATCTCCAGATGATTATCAAGGGGGCAATTATCATTCTGGCAGTGCTGATGGACGTAATTTCTAAGACACAGAAGAAGTCTGTAAAAATTATGGCATCAACTTCTGACTCTCATCAGAAGTAAAGATAGCAAAACCAAAAAAATACACAAAGAAAAAAGAGGAGGTTTTTTACAATGAAAGCAAAGAAAGTTTTAAGCGTGTTGCTGGCAGCAGGTATGATGACTGGGTTAATGGCTGGTGCAACAGTAAACGTATCTGCAGCAGAGGAGCCCTATAAGGTTGCATTCCTTCCTACTGATATGTCCGCTACCTTCGCATCCTGGCTGGCAAGTGAGCTAGAGACTGCTTTTGAAGCTTACGATGACATGGAACTGACCATCATCGATTCCAAGAACGAGCTTCAGACTCAGATTAGCAACCTTGAGACCTGCGTATCTCAGAATTATGATTACATAATTCTCCTTCCCCTTGAGCCGGCAGCAGAGGATGACCTCGTGGAGAGCTACATCGCAGATGGAACTCCTATAATGAATATCAACCTTGATGACCTGGCTGTAGAGACTGCTTCCAGCGTTATCGCTAATCCATACGACCTTGGAACAATCGTTGCTACTCAGGCTCTCAGTGAGCTGCCAGAGGATGCAAATGTAGTTGTTCTCCTTGGTCCGTCCGGAAACACTGACTCCATTGAGCGTCGTCGTGCATACGAAGATATTATCTTCTCTCAGAATGAGAATATCGCCATTCTTGATGAGCAGCTTGGTGACTGGGAGAAATCCAAAGGTATGGAATTAATGGAGAACTGGCTGCAGGTTCACGATGATATCGACGCAGTTATTTCCATGAACGATGCAATGGCAATCGGCGCTTACGAAGCAGCAAAGGACGCTGGTGTGGCAGACGATATCCTTTTCTATGGTGTTGATGGTCTTGCTGACGCAGCTGTTGCTATCCAGAACAGTGAGCTTAATGCTACCGCACTGCAGGATGCTCAGGTTATGGCAGAGGAAGGCGCTCGTATTGCTCATGAGGTTCTGACCGGTGAGAACACCGATGGGTATGAGAAGGTTCAGATTCCTGTAACCCTGATTACAGCTGACAACGTTGATGAGTTTATCGAAAGATATACTGCTAATGGTATGTTAGACTAATTTTATTAACCGTAGTCTCCTCGGAGTTTTCCGGGGAGCTGCAAATACATGTACATGGAGGACATAAATAAAATGAAACAGGCAATTTTAACAGCACCAGAGACAATTGCATTTAGTGAAATTGAAAAACCGGTTATTAAGCCAAATGAGATTTTGATGAAGGTTAAAAATGTCGGAATCTGTGGTTCTGATATCCACGCATACTATGGTAAGCATCCATTTATGTCCTTCCCAATTCGTCTGGGCCATGAGATGGCCGGTGAAGTTGTGGAGGTCGGAGCAGAAGTAACCGGAATTGCAGTAGGCGATTTAGTAACTGCAATGCCCCAAGAATTCTGCCATGAGTGTGAGCCGTGTAAGAGTGGAAGATATAATATCTGTAATACTCTGGAGGTTATCGGATGTCAGACTCCCGGAGCGGCTTGTGAATATTTTAATGTAGATGCAGCCTTAATCAAAAAGATCCCAGAAGGCATGAGCGCGCGGATTGCAGCAACCATCGAGCCGGCAGCAGTTGGTGTTCACGCTGTAAGAAGAAGCGGAAGCATCAAGGGCATGAATGTTGTGGTAATGGGAGCCGGTACCATTGGTAACGTAACTGCACAGGCAGCTATGGCAGAGGGCGCTAAGAGCGTTTTGATTACTGATCTTTCTGAATATCGTCTGAAGCTTGCGAAAAAGTGCGGCATTCCTCATGCTGCCAACACCGGTAAGGTTTCTATGCAGGATGCAATCAAAGAAGCCTTCGGCGATGAAGGTGCTGATATTTTCTTTGAGTGTATCGGTATCGGAGCAACTGTCAACCAGGCTATTGAGTGCTCCAAGAAGGGTCATGACATTATAATTGTTGGTGTATACGGTACCAATCCTCAGATTAATATGGCATGGGTTCAGGATCGTGAGTTCAGACTGATTGGTTCCCTGATGTATGTGGACAAGGATTTTCAGGATACCATTGATTATATGGCGGAGGGCAAAATCAATATGGAACCGCTGGTTTCCAGGGTATTCTCCTTTGATGAGTACCGGGAAGCATTCAAGTATATTGAAAAAAATAAAGATGAGAGCCTGAAGATTCTTATCGAAATGTAAGGAAAAAACCAGAGAAAAAGTCCATAGGACCTTTTGCTGGATATTTGGTAAAAAGGGTCGGGCTGTTTGCCTGGCCCTTTTTACGTACTTTTTATACAAGTTGAGACAGGCTCAGATATCCGGCTTTTAAAGCGGGTATTTTTTTAAATTTTTTTGTGAAAAGGGGGAACATAAAAAATGGAAATAGATAACAAATACCGCAATTTTGATGAAAACTTTATCCTGGAAGGAAAAACGGCAATTATCACCGGTGCAAGCGGCGGAATCGGAGTAGCAATTGCTCAGATGTTTGCCAGGAAAGGCGCAGACATCGTTTGCTTTGATCTTCAGGATGCAGCAGAGCTTCATACCTATGTGAAGGGAATGGAAAAAAAATATCTTGGTGTCTGTGGAGACATTACCAAGACCGCAGATATCCAGAGGGTAGTGGACGAGACTGTAAAGGAAATGGGAAAAATTGATGTCCTGGTAAACTGCGCAGGAATTGGTTTCCTGGAGATGGCTTCCGAAAGCACAGAAAAGGTATGGGATATGACCATGGCTGTAAATCTGACAGGAAGCACAAGAATGGCACTGGCTGTGGGTCAAAAGATGATTGAGAATGGTGGCGGAAGCATTATCAACATTGCATCCCAGGCGGGAGTAGTAGCCTTAGAGCGCCATCTTGCATACGGTACTGCCAAGGCAGGCATCATTCAGATGACAAAACAGCTTGCTTTAGAGTGGGGCAAGTA
>ERZ781272.1217-NODE-1217-length-10469-cov-3.471385_pt1 | contig 10469 bp, 5 predicted proteins | sample MGYA00375850_ERZ781272 | MGnify/ENA primary metagenome ERZ781272 (study PRJEB29790, sample SAMN06051246) | human gut metagenome | host: Homo sapiens | place: USA: Cincinnati, Ohio | collected 2013-06-21 | study: EMG produced TPA metagenomics assembly of the Gut...
TTACTGGTGTTAAAGCTGGTGACGTAACAATTACAGTATCTGCTAAGTCTGGAAACAAGACAGTTTCTAAAGACGTTAAAATGTCAGTTAAGACATTAATCTTAAAAGATGCCACACAGAAGAAAGCTTCTCAGATTCAGGCTACATTTGCTGGTGATACAACAAAGCTTGACAAGAAGGACATTGTTATCACAAATACTTCTAATAACGTTGTATATCCTGTAAAGGCTATTAAAGTGGCAGCTGACAAAACAACAGTTACTATTGATACTTACTCTGATATGAATGATGCAAAAGAATACTCTGTTAAGTATGATGGAACAGAAGTTAAGTTTACCGCTACTGACGGAACTGTTGCTGATGTAGGAATCAGTACAACACAGATTGTTAAGGGATCTGCCGGAACAGAAGTTAAAGCTCAGTTCATTGACAAGAACACAGTTGTAGTTAAAGAGTTCACTCTTTCACAGGCTGCAAGTGATGGTAGCGTAGATTTCAACTTTACAGAGAACAAGGGTTACACAGATGGCGAAAAGCTTGTATTATTAAACACAGGCGACACTGCTGTAGCTGAAGTTACTTACCACACAAATAAGTACGATCAGGCAACTGGTGCTGAGACTGGTAAATTGACAAAGAAGTTTACAATCACAGCTGTTGAAGATGATGCTACATTATCTAACTTCAACTACACAGTCAATGCAAAGCCTACTCCAGTTAACTGGAATGTTGATGTTAAGACAGACAATAAGCTTGCTGTGAAAGATACTGCTTATGCATTCTTCTATATCAAGAACTCAAGTGATGCCGATGTAACAACTCAGTATAGCGTAGAGTCAAGTGATAAGAGTGTATTACTTCTTGATAAAACTTCACTTACAACAGGTGGTACAAACAAAGGATCAGCAGCTGTAACCGTAACAGGTGTTAAGGCTGGAACTGCTTATATTAATGTAATTAATGGCGATGGAAAGGTTGTTAAATCTCTTCCAGTTGTTGTACAGGATACAAGAAAGCTTACAACATTAACATTTAATAATATTACTGTTAATAATAATGATAGTTATGATACTTCTGATTCTTCTGCTATCAAAGCATATGATCAGTATCAGAAAGAAACAGCTGTTTCTGGAATTACAAATGAAGTATTAAGTGCACCAGCAGGTTCTACAATTCAGAAAGGCTCAACCAGCTTCCCTGTTACATATGCTGATGGTTCTATTACTGTTGATGGTGATGGATTGACAGTTGGAACATATCAGGTAAAGATTACTGCTGCAACAACAGATTCAAATTGCGATACTAGTGTTAAAGTATCTCGTGTGTTAGCTGTAAATGTAGTTAATGCAACTGCTGCAGATGCTTCATCTTATAAGCTTGCAGTTTCTGACCAGAAGTATGATCTTGCAATCGGTTCTGATGCTGAGTCAGTTGGCAAGACTATCACAGTTACAGTAAATGAATACAAAAAGGGTGCAAAGGTTGCAGAAATTAATGGCGCAACAATTACTATTAAGAATCCAGATGGAACTACTGTAGGTAATAATGGAACTTTAGCTCTTTATACAGCTGAAGAACCTTATACAACAGCTACAAATATTAAAGCTGGTACTTATACAGTATCTGCTACTGCAGCTATTGGTGGTGTAGATAAGAAATTCAACACATCATTTGTATTAGAAAATACTCAGGCAAAGGCAATTGCTAAAGTTGATTCAAAGGTTGCTGAATCAACTACATCTTCTAATAATGCAAATAATGACGCTGTAGCATTAATTACTGAATTAAATAATGCCAATAAGTTTAGTTACACATATGAAGGAAAAAATCAGACATTTCACATTATAAGTGCTGATGCAAAGGAGAATGGAAAAGCTCTCTATATTAATTCTATCAAAGTTGTTGTAACTAATAACGCAGGTGTTCAGATTGTTGTTGATGCAGACATCAATGCAGCTTTCACTTTAAAATAATTGTAAAAGATTATTAAAAATTTATACAGAGTCGGAACTTTTGTTTCGACTCTGTTTTTTTAGAAAGAAAGGATTATTTTATGAAAAGAATAACAAAAGGGGAAAAAATTATCAGTATGTATCTGGCCATACTGTTTGTTTTCTCAACAATTGTATTAGGAATCAACACTCCGGAAAAGGTTTTGGCTGCAAGTAAAACTCTCGTTTATGAACAATCAAAATCAGCTAAGATACTGGCCTCCAACAAATATAATTTCAAAATAAACGGAACATCTGATGTTGAAATCAATGTATATGTCCCTGATCCAACAGGGGTTACATTGACTGTCCGGAATCAGGCTGGAAAAATATATGGGAATCCAATGATTTTAACAAACTATGATGCATCATGGGTTTTAGATGGTCGTGGATGGTATACATACAAGTATGTTATCAATCAGTTGAAAGCTGGAAGCTATTCCGTTGATTATATATTTGATAAAGGTACTATATATGATGCAAAAATTGTACAGGTAGCATCAAATGTATCATTTAATCGTAACAAATTAACTCTTACTAAGGGATTTAGTGAAAGACTGAAAATCAATAATGCAAAGGCACTATCCTGGTCTTCAAGTAATAGTTCTGTTGCAGTTGTAGACTCTAACGGAAAAATTAAAGGAAAGAAAGCAGGAAAAGCAATAATTACTGCTACTTGTAACAATGGTGAAAAATTAAAATGTACAGTAACTGTAAAAAATAATATTTTTTCATCTTCTAAGATTACAAAAGCAAATGCAGGTATTAATGAGTATAAAATACAGGCATATTATGCAAAATACCAAAAAAATGGAAATCTTACAGTAAAAATAAGAATTGTGAATGAAACTAGCAAAAAAATAACATCGATTCCAAAGTTAAATATTGATGTTACTAGTAATAATAAATCAGTAGCTGCATATTCTAAAAATTCATTTAAAGTAAACGTTCCCGCACATGGTCAAAAAGATTATTCAATTACAATTAAGAAAAGACAAGTTACAAATCAAAAAGCTGATTTAAGAAAAGCTGTGTTCGAGATTAATGGGGAACGCGTTCGGATTTAAATTTTAAAATCAATCATTTCTATTACTGTTAATATAGCATGTACAAAATAAGACATTAGAATCAAAGTCGCCTCTATCCTTAAAATGGACGAGGCGATTCTATTTTTGTTATTATTAAAATGGTTACTTTTACATTTATTTCATTACAAGACATTCCTTTTTATAAAAAGCAATGCCGTATCGAATTACCTTTTTAAAACCAATCTGTTCAATTTTTGTTGCATATTTTTTTTCTTCGATTTGTCGCAAGGCTTCATGACATTTGTTTTCCATATCATCTTTCTTTTTCGAAATCTTTAATTCAATAACAATGGCTCGGCGAAGTTTTCGATCCTTAATTGCAAGATCGGATCGCCCTAATCCATTTTCGTAATTGGACTCAACAATATATCCGGCATTAGCAAATAAACCTACAACAAATGCATGATAAAAACTTTCCGCATAATCATGATAGCTGATCGTGTTAAACAGTAGGTCTGATAAAATTTCTGTAAGTTTTTCCGTATCTTCATTCCATGAAGCTTCAAAAAGTGCATTCCGGTTACTTTGTGCAAGTGAATTTGAAAACCATTCTGTGACGCTTTTTTGGAAGATATCCATAACTTCGTTATTCGGAATCTTAAGAAGTGTTTCAGATGAATTACGTGCACTGTCAACTTTGGTAAGATATCCTGTAAGGTATAACAAACTCCAAAGATTCTGTTCCGAAGACGTAAGCACGTTATAAGTAAGGTTTTCTTCTATCGTTTCACAAATTGTGCCACCATTCATCAATGTCTCAAATTTTTCGGTCACATCAAAATCGGTTCGTTCCAAAAAAGTGCGAATGACTGCATTATCACTGGTATGTTCCCAAAAATTTTCCGGTTCTAAGATACCGGTTGCCATCACTTTTTGAATGTAGTTAAGTACATCCCAAGGACAATAAATATCCAAATTACCAAAACGATAGCCATCATACCATTTTTGAATGTCGGCTGCACAGGATTCACAATGTGTATCAGTCAGAAGCTTTGTGATTTCTTGCTGCGTAAAGCCGAAAAATTCATTGTATCGATTGTCGGAAATCGTATCTGTAATAAAGTTGTTAGTGCCGGTAAAAATGCTTTCTTTGGTAATACGAAGGCATCCGGTAATAACCGCAAATTTTAAGAACTCATTATCTTTTAATGCAGTACCAAGCAAGGGACTTATAATTTCGAGCATCTGATCATAATAGCCTCTGGAATCTGCTTTTGCAACCGGAACATCATATTCGTCAATAAGCAGAATGACTGGCTTGTAATAATATTGAGCCATAATTCGGGTTAGAAAAGACAGTGATTTCTTAATCTCTGCAATTGTAGCCCGATTGTCCTTCAATCGCTCATAAATTGCTCTGTCACTGGCATCCATTTGTTCCGAATCAAGCAAATAGGAATGTTGTTTAAACAAATCTGCCAATTCAGCAGTCAACATATCATATGCCGATTCAAATTTGAGACCGTCAATATTTTTCAATGTCAAAAAAATAACAGGATATTGATTCATCCATTCTGTGCATAATTGTTTCTGCCCGGAAATATATAACCCATCAAAAAGCGACTGACTATCCATACGAATATCAAAAAAATCTGCCAACATACACATTGCTAATGTCTTGCCAAATCGTCTCGGACGGGTAATCAAAGTTCCCTTGGATAAATTATTTTGAAGTAAGTTCTCAATCAGTTCGGTTTTATCAATATAATAATAATGATTCTTTCGAATTTCTGTAAAATTGCTCATTCCGATTGGAAGAGTTATCCTGTTTTCCATTCCGAAATCCTCCTTTGAAGCATCCGCGATATATGGTATTGCCTAACAATACATGTATAGTATAACAAACTTTTTCTTTATGTGAAACAAAAGAATTAGAACACCTATAGTCTGTGGCGGATTAGTTTCTCCAAAAGTTCTCCATTTATAATTCATTTGAGTCATGAAACAATATGATTTTCTCATACGCTCATCCTTATTTTTTGTCGCTTCTTTGTTACTTTTCATGCGATATTATTCATATACTATATCAAAGAATCCCCATTTTATCACACTTTTAATGAATATTCCTATCCGGATATACTGTTAAGGTAACTGCTAAGAAGGCTGGAAAGAAAGTTTCTAAGTCATTAAAGGCTACTATCACAGTTAAGAATCCTGCACTTACACTTAAGGCTGCTGATGTAGTAGCAGTTGGAGCAACAGAGCAGATTACAGCTACTGTAAAGCCAGCTGGAACAAAGGTTACATACATAACAAGTGATGCAACAATCGCAACTGTTGATGAGAAGGGTGTTGTTACTGGCGTTAAGGATGGTGAGGTTACAATCACTGCTAAGGCTGGTAAGACAACAAAGACTGTTAAGATGACAGTTAAGAAGTATGTTGTTAAGTCTGTAAAGCAGACAAAGGCAGATACTTTTGAAGCTGTTGTACTTGGAAAGACATCTGATATTAAAGCATCTGATATTACTGTTTCTAACAAAACCACAAATGCAGTATATGCAGTCAAGTCTGTAGCAGTTGATGAAAAGGATGCTACAAAGGTTACAATCACAACATTTGCAGAGTTTACAGATGGAGCTACTTATGTAGTAACTGTTGCTGGTACTGCTGTAGAAGTTCCTGTTTCTGATGGCGTTGTCTTTGATGTAACAGTTAGCCCAGTTCAGATTCCTGCTAATACAGATGGAACTGAAATCAAGGCTCAGACAGTTGATAAGAATGGTGTTGTCCTTAAAGACTTCACAACTGAAAGCAAGCCAAATAATGTTGATTTCGCACTTACAACAACTCAGGGTTATGTAAATGGCACTAAGATTGTTCTTCCAGTAGTTGGAAACAAGGGTACAGCAGAAGTTACATACCACACATATAAGTATGATGAGAACGCTAAGGAAGTTGGCGCTATCACAAAGAAAGTTGAAATCACAGCTGTAGCTGAAGAAGCTGCAACAGTAGCTGGTTATAACTATACAATCGCTAAAAACGCTCCAGATTGGACAAAGACTGTTACATCTGTAAGTAAGTTTGCTTTAGGTGATGATGTAGATGCTTATTTCCATTTTGTAGATTCTAAAAAGAAGGATATTACATCTCAGTATTCTGTAGTATCTAGCAATGATAGTGTACTTCTTTTACCAGAAACATCTTTAGCTACAAAGTCTTCTGTAGACATGGTAGCTGTTAAAGCTGGTACTGCATATATCAATGTATTAAAAGATGGAAAGGTTGTTACTTCTTTACCTGTAACTGTAACAGAGACAAGAAAGCTTGTTAACATTACACTTGGTACATCTTCACTTTCTATTTCTAATGCAGCAACTGGTTATACAACAGGTGATGTAACAGTTAAGGGTCTTGATCAGTATGGCGATGAAATCTCTGTTGATAGTGTAGTTCCTACTGTACTTACAAACACAGATGCGGCAGAGAAAATTGTTACTTCTTATGCTAATGGAAAGGTAACTGTTAATGTTGCTGGTGTAGATAAGGGATCTTATGTTATTAAACTTGAAGCAGCAAAAGGATCTGATAAGGTTGCAAAAACAATTACAGTAAATTCTGTAGCTACAACTAAGACAGTTGCTGATGCAACTGATTTACGTTTAGAAATCTCTGACAGTAAGATTGATTTAGCAATTGCTGATGATGCAGATGCTACAAAGGCTGCTAAGACAATTACTGCAAAGGTTGCTGCTTATGATCAGGGTGTTAAAGTTGGTGAGATTTCAGGTGCATCATTTACATTAAACGATAAGACTGATAAGATTAATCCAACAACTGGAGAAGTTGCCGCTGTAACTGTATCTGGTACTAAGGCAACAAAGAACATTGCAGCTGGAACATATGTTGTTAAGGCATCTTATGAAACAACTGTTGATGGAAAGACCGTAACAAAGAACTTCTCAGGAAGCTTTACTGTTGTTGATACTCAGGCAGTTGCAACTGTTAAGGTAAACAGCAAAAAGACAACAAAAACAACTGGTGCTGAAATCCTTGCTGAGACATGTGTAGCATCTTACAATGGCAAAGATTATACAACATTCTCTGTTGACGATTCTAAAGAAGTTAAGACAAACGGAAATTACACATATATTGGAAATGCTACTGTTACAGTAACAAATGGAAAAGTATCTTACGATGTTCCTGTTGCTATCAACACAACATTTACAAAATAATTAATATTCCATTGTTTGATTAAAAGAAAAAAGGAGACTGTAAAATAAGTCCCTAATTAAGAGACGCCAATTCCGGCAAATGTCGGTTTTGGCGTCTCTTTCTTCTTGCTTTTGTAAAACAGTTACATTGTTGCATTAGCAAAATCTCCGGTAATAGAAATTTTGCATGTACGAAGATCGATATTTTTCTTTTTCATTTTAAGCGAAGACTTTGGAATGACTACAGTGCAGTCCTTTTGGTTATAACTTAACACACTAATTGCATAATTGCCTTTTGAATATATCGCAACAGCTTTTTTATTTTTGTTTGTTATTGTCATCTTAAATTTTGGAACACTTGTGATTTTTCCATAGCTATTATTTACGAATCTGAATTTTACAACCAAATTGCCTTTTGAATCAAATTTCGCATTATAGGCTTTGACATTACATGTATTATAGATACTGCTTGCTACAGTTGGTTTTTTAGCAGTATATTTATTTGATGCAACTTTTACTTTGCAGGAAAGAGTTTTTCCGTTTGTAAGATGTACTTTGACGGTCGCTGTACCATTCTTTTTCGCTGTAATTTTTCCCTTATTATTGACAGTTACAATTTTTTTATTACTAGAAGAGCAACTCTGGATTGATGCACCACTTACCTTTAATGTGTCACTGAATCCTTTGGTAATTGTTGTCTTAGTTTTGTTTAATGTTCCTCCGCTAAGCAGACGATTTACTGACATATCATAATTAATATCATTTTCAAATGTCAGTTCAAGGATATAATTTCCCTTTTTTAATTTTGTTTTTGCAGCATTTTCATAAGTTCCATTGCTGGAGATATATGTCCAGTTTGGATTAGTTGCTGCTAATACAATGCTACTGGAAGGAATATCATGATCTGGTTCTTTAATTGAGATAGTTACTCCCGTCCGCTCATTTGTGCGAATCAAAAAATAAATTTCAGCAGTTTCGGAAAGAGTAAAATTGTAGTTAATTGGTGAATATGCAGTAGCAGTACTTACTTTGTGCATAATATTTACAAACTTATCTGCCGCTTTGATTTCGGTTGTTCCTGATATCAATATTGTACATACAATAGCAAAAGTAAGCATGATTGCCAGAAACTTCTTGGTAATAGTTTTCAACATTTTTATTCTCCTCATAAAAAATGGACTGCTGCAAAATGCAGCAGCCCATAGGGTTTGCTTATTATATAATAAGTCGTTTGTTTAATTATTCAGTAATACCTGTTGGGGCAACAGATGCAAGCTGATCATTTACATTAAGTGTTACTAATACATAATTGTCTCCACCAGAAACATTTACATATACATCAACAGTCTTAATATATGCACCACCACTTGTAAGAGCTACACCCTTTACATTCTGAACATTTAACTTTTCATTATCCTGTTCAACACCATCATAGAATACTTTTACTTTCTTAGCATCTCCAGTAAGAGCGAAAGCCTGTGCAACTGTGTTAGTACCAAACTTGTTATCAAGGATATTGAAAGATACTCTTGTATCCTGTGTATCCTTAATAGTAAATGTACCATTTACAACAACCTTCTTGGAAGCAACTTCGAAAGTAGCCTGTACGCTGTATGTACCAGCAGCAAGGTTCTTTTTAATATTCTTATTATCAACAGTGTAAGGCTTAACTGTTAACTTTCCTACTGTAGCATCATCTACATAATCTTTAGCGTTTGTTGCATCATAAACAACATCACCCTTAGCATTTTTAATTGTATATGCTACAGCATCAGACATTTCATCAATAGCTGCACCATTTGCTTTTCTTGCTACAGAAATTTCAATAGCCTTAGAAGTTGCTTCTACAGTATCATCTTTGCCAACTGTTGTATCAACTTCTGGTGCACTTACTTTAAGCTCATAGCTCTGAGGAGTTGTTTCTTCTTTTACAACAGTTACAGTAAAGGTACGAGATAATTTCTTGCTATCCTTCTCTGCTGTAAGTTTGATCTGGTATGTTCCAGTTTTATCAAAATCAGAACCCTTTACAACATACTTGCTTTCAGTGCTTGTGTTTCCGATTGTTCCACTCTTTGTAGATTCCTCTGGCTTAGAAAGAATCTCAGATGTTAATGTGTAATCAGACATTGAATCACCATACTGATCCTTAAGAGTTACAGATGCAACTTCTTCAACATTCTTGTTTTCCATTACAGTTGCAGATGTCTTTCCAAGATCTAAAGTAGTAGCAACTGGCTTACCAACTACAGTTACTGGTAATGAATAAACTGTCTTGCTATCTTTTGTAACAAGGATGTAAGTAGTTCCTTCAGCAACACCACGAACTGCAATTCCTGTCTTAGAATCTGTTAATGCTGTTTCTGTTACAAGAAGCTTTGTCTTATCAGCTGACTCTACTTTGTAATCAGAATAATTAGTAATGTCAGTTCCATCGTCTTTAGTGATACGGATAAAAGCATTCTTATTTGCGCCCATAGCTACTTTGTTATTTGCCTGGAAAGATGCTGCTGTCCAAGCTGGAGCATTGTTGCTGATTGTCAGAGCATAGCTAAGATTTACAGCAGAAGGATCTACAGCAGTAACTGTAAATGTATCTTCGATGTTTCCAGTCTCTTTACCATCTGTTCCAAATGTACCTGTGTGGTATGTAACCTTGATTGTTGCAGTATCACCTACAGCTGGAAGGTAAATCTGTGTTCCATCCTGATATCCCTTTGTAAGTGTAACAGCAGATGTTACTTTACCCTTAGATGAATCAGCCTGATCAAGAGGTGTACGTCCAAGAATAACACCATTAGCATCTGTTAAAGTAGCCTGTACTTTAGTCTTTGCTGCTGCTGGGATCTGAACAGTGTCAATGCCAACCTTTGATGGAGTTGCATCAGTAGCTGTGAATTTAACTGTTACATTGTCATAAACTACTGTGTACTCTTTTGCGTCTTTCATCTCTGTGAAAGTCTCGATTGTTACCTTTGTAGCATCGTTCTTATCTGCTGTTGCAGACTTAACAGCTACAGTAGCGTTTGTTGCAGTATTTGTAATCTTGAAGTCAGCCGCCTTAAGATCCTTTGTATCACCAAGTACAGTAGCTACAACCTTTGTAACTTCTGTCTGCTTAACATCCTTAAGGATAGCTTTCTTAACTGTCATCTTAACATCTTTAGATACTGTCTTATTTCCAGACTTAGCAGATACTGTAATTGTTACGTCACCAGCTTTAACACCAGTAA
>ERZ781272.1218-NODE-1218-length-10457-cov-3.610267_pt1 | contig 10457 bp, 13 predicted proteins | sample MGYA00375850_ERZ781272 | MGnify/ENA primary metagenome ERZ781272 (study PRJEB29790, sample SAMN06051246) | human gut metagenome | host: Homo sapiens | place: USA: Cincinnati, Ohio | collected 2013-06-21 | study: EMG produced TPA metagenomics assembly of the Gut...
GCAAGTATTCGCCGTTTGTATTATACGAAAAATATTCAAGGCGAGATGTGAGTCTTCTTATGAATTGTGGCAAAGACCTATCCTCTACAATGTATGGAATGAAGAGAATTGGAGATGACGCATTTATTTTTGTTACATACCATAAAGAAGAAAGCACGGATGAAAAGGAATATATAGATGGAAAGCCAGATTATGCAGATGCATTTGAAGATAATATGATTTTTAAATGGGATTCTCAGATGGGCAGGGGAATAAACAGTTCATATGTTAAGGATGTGGTAGAAGCAAAACGCAGGCATCTTTTGGTGAAAAAGAGTGATGCAGAAACCAATTTTTATTATGTTGGTGAGTTTGATATTGTAGATGTGAAACCGGCAAAAAAGAAAGATAATACAGGAAAAGAACGTGATATTGCTAAGTTTCAGATGAAAATGCATCATGCAGTTCGAGAAGATCTATTACGTTATTTTCAGAGCAGTATTATGACAGCGGAGGAATATGCAGGATGAAAACAATCAGAGTTGTTGCAGCTGTGATTAAAAGTAAAAATAATGAAGGAACCCCAATTATTTTTGCGACCCAGCGAGGGTATGGAGAATTCAAAGGTGGTTGGGAGTTTCCTGGAGGAAAGATTGAAATTGGGGAAACACCTCAGGAAGCATTACAAAGAGAAATTATGGAGGAACTCGATACAGAAGTTGTAGTTGGAGATTTGATCGATACCATAGAATATGATTATCCGGCATTTCATTTATCCATGGATTGCTTTTGGTGCAAAGTTATAAGTGGAAACTTGGTACTTAAAGAACACGAGGCGGCTCAATGGTTGACGAAAGAGCAGTTGGATGATGTGGATTGGTTGCCGGCAGATATAACATTGATCGATAAAATAAAGGCTACTGAATGATACCATTTAAAAATAGAAACATTATTAGAGGGAAAAATTCTATTAACTGGTGCATCTCTCCGTTAAACGTTATTGATTATCGTTGTTTTTGGAAAGTTGTTCCTGCAATGCAGCAATTTGTTTCTTTAATTCTTCATTCTCGGATGTGAGTTTTTTTAGGGCAACATCGTTTTCCTTTTGCTGTTCTTCCAGTGAAACTGCCTTTTGCCGAAGCTGATTGTAGTCATAGTAAAAACTTGAAAAGTATTTTTGTAAAACTAGCTGTTCGATCTGCTTATATGTATCAGAGATAGGAGCTATCGTGCCATTCTGCTGATAAAGGATGCGGTTGATACTGACTGTTCGGATATCATTCAGTTTTAATATGGAATCATGGTTGATGAATGAAAATTCATTTGCCTTTAATAAAAACATATCACTTTTGGAAGCAGGATTGTCTGTGGGGTGGTAGACATCAGGATGTTTTGTAGGATCATAGGAGAAAATCGGCAGAACATAAAGTAATTTCTGCTTTACACCAATGACCAGACCTCTGTGCTCATAGGACATTTCGGGTTTATAATTTTTGCCAAACTCAAACTGATAGATTTCTCCCTTTTTTACCTGCCTGTGTCGAAATTGCTTTGTTATGTTATCAGCCCAGCGAAAATCAGATGCTGAAAAACGATCTAGTTCGTTGCTTGTAAAGTTATTGGCAATGATTATTTCGTTGGTTTTGTTTTGTGCCTTTAGATATTTGTTCAATGGCCTGTCTCCTTAGTTATATATATAAAAAAGGGTACGGCGCTAACCATACCCTACTCTGGCGAACCAGAGAGACCTCGTCGGTCAAATTATCCTTTCAATGGTGGCTTCGTCAGCCAAAAAACACTTGTTAGCAAGTGTGAAAGTGCAGTCTTCATCTCTCTGCTCACTTATATTATACACAATTTTCAGAAAAAATCCACTGGTAATATCTATAAAATGATTTTCTTAAATAAGTGTTGGATTTAATCATACTGACTTAAATAGTGAATGTCAATTAAAATAAAATTAATTTATGTATCCATATCAGATCCGCATTACGTCATTGACATTTTACTAATGTGTGGTACAATGTGAATATTTTTACAAGAGAGAGGTTTACACAATGGACGTAAGAAAGATGAGAAATGAGGCACTGGGAAAGCGTGTGGTTGCAGCACTGGAATCCCGAAATATGGAAGCTTATTATGTGGAGACAAAAGAAGAAGCAGTTCAGAAAGCGCTTGAACTGATTCCAAAGGGCAGCAGTATCAATATGGGTGGAGCATCTTCGGTCAAGGAGTGCGGTCTCTACGATGCGGTTTCCAATGGAGATTATGAATTTTACGACAGGGATAAGGTAGAAACACCGGAGGAAAAAGCAGAAATTGCACTGAAAGCATTCAGTAGTGATTATTTTCTGGGCAGTGTGAATGCCATGAGTGAGGATGGCGTTTTTATTAATATTGATGGAAATGCAAATCGTGTAGCTGCGTATGCGTATGGACCTAAACATGTATTGCTGATCGTGGGCATGAACAAAATTGTGAAATCGGAGGAGGATGCTTTGCACCGTGCGCGAAATGAGGCCGCTCCAATCAATGCGCAGAGATTCGGAATCGATACACCATGTTCGAAAAATGGAAGCTGTTTTGATTGCAAGAGTCCACAATGTATCTGCTGTCAGATTTTGACAACCCGGTTCAGCAGAGTAAAAGGACGTTTTCAAATTATATTAGTGGATGAAAATCTTGGATTTTAAGGAGGAGAGGACATGATTTTTATGTGCTATACAAAATGCAGTACCTGCCAGAAAGCGAAAAAGTGGCTGGATGCAAATGGAATTGCTTATGAGGAGAGACCGATTAAGGAAGAAAATCCTTCGGCGGAGGAGTTAAAGGCATGGCATCAGATGAGTGGTCTGCCACTTAAGAAATTTTTCAATACCAGTGGTATGCTTTACAAAGAAATGAAATTAAAGGACAAGCTTCCGGAAATGAACGATGAGGAAAAGTATGCACTTTTAGCAACAGATGGAATGCTTGTAAAGCGCCCTTTATTGGTTGGAGAAAATTTTGTGCTTACTGGATTTAAAGAAGCAGAGTGGGAAGAAAAACTGAAATAAAAGACAATGCATCTTACGATGCGTTCCATATAATACGAGGAGTTATGAAATGAGAAAATATGCAGGGATGAGAAGTATCGCATGTCTGGCAATCTGTGGAGTTTTGATGACCTCCGTGGTAAGTCCGGAAGCTGCAACACTTAAGGTACAGAAAACAGATCAAAAGCACAATATTACAACTGCAAAAGGATCGTATGCAAACTGGGATGGCGTATCGGATGGTACGCAGTTTTTGGATAACCAGGGGAATGTGTGCATTGCATATAATACAAAAAGCAATATTGTAATTGTGAAAACGAAAAATGGAAAACCTGTCAAAAAGACGATCACATTGAAGAAGAAATCTTCTGTTTTTGGCGGTGTTATATGCGATTCCGACGGAAATTTTTATGTAGTTACGGGAAAGACGAATAAAACAAATAATACAGCAACAAAAACGATTTTTGTTTCCAAGTACGATTCCAGTGGAAAGCTTCTTGCAAGTGTGGGGGACAATGGTTCCTCGAGTCTGGCATCCTATTATGATGAAAGCTTTTATACGAAGATCCCTTTTCATGCAGGAAATTGTGATATTGCAGTAAATGGAGATTATGTTGCTGTCAACTATGCGAGGGAAATGTATGGTGGTCATCAGAGTAATTCGCTTTTGCTGGTGAACCGCCAGACGATGCAGAAGGAAAGTGTGGAATGTTACTACAATTCCCATTCCTTTGCGCAGCGTGTGGTCCCGTGGGGAGAGGGATTTCTTCTTGCAAGTGAGGGCGATTGTTATGATCGCTCATTTACCGTTTCAGAGTTAAAGATGCCGGGAACAGAGGATGGAATCAGTGATGATCTAATCAACAATACAGGTTTTCCTGATGACTGGGAAATCATTTATGATAATACATATTCGGACGAGGAGGTATCGAAAACATGGACATGTGATTCACAAAATATTTTCTCGTTCTGGGTCAGCAAAGGTGCATTTGACCGTTATGACATGTACGAGGTAAATGATAATTTTGCCCGCTTGGGTGGTATTGCGACGGGAGATGTACATAACGCGGCTATGGTAGCGATATCTGCACCGTCTTTGAACAGCAAGGCCAAAAAGGAAAATCAGCAGTTGTTTATTCAGATTTTTGACCCGAATGCGGATCTGACCACAGCGGAATCATATATTACATCCAGCACGCGCAGTGGCTTAAGTGGAAAAAATGGTGATGAAAAGGTAACAGATTACGGCGTAAAATGGCTCACAAATTATGACAAAACTTATACCATCGAAAATCCGCAGGTTGTAGCTACAGATGCGGGAAATTATGTGATTTTGTTTGAACGTTATAAAAAATACAGTTATCAGGGCGTATATGCGATTGTTGTTGATGCCAAAGGAAATGTGATACAGAAGACGAAGAAACTTGCCTCTTCCGCTTATCTGAACCCAAGCAGAATGCCGGTTTATTCCAAAGGAAAAGTATGGTGGGCCGGAAACAAAACGAAGGGGACAAATATTTATATTTATTCATATACGGTTAAGTAAAGGAGTGTACATGAAGATAGCAGTATATTGTGGTTCTGATTTTGGAAACAATGAGGAGTATGCAAAAGCCGCCAGTGAATTGGGGCAATGGATTGGAAAAGGCAAACATACACTTGTATATGGCGGTGGCGAATCCGGATTGATGGGAGCTGTTGCAAAGGAAGTTCATGTGGCAGGCAGCGAGGTCATTGGTGTGATTCCGGGAAATGTGGAGTTTATTAAGTCACGCCCGCAGCCGTATGTGACCAAATTGATTACTACAACGAATATGAGTGAGAGAAAGCAGAAAATGCTGGATCTGGCAGACGTGTTTGTCGCCTTGCCGGGAGGTATCGGAACGCTTGATGAGATTTCAGAAGCAATAACGCTTACGAAAATCGGAGTATTTCAGAAACCATGCATTTTGTTCAACCGAAACAGTTTTTATGCGCCGTTACAAGAGATGTTAAAGAAAATGGAACAGGCTGGATTTTTATGGGAAGAACATATGGGACATGTGTTGTTTTCGGATCATGTGAATGAGATTGAGGCGTTTATAGATAAGTTCAATAGTGCTCAATGAATCGATGAGTGAAAAAGAAGGAGATCGCGTTGAGAAAACATAAAGGAATCATAATTACGGCCACGATTTTGCTGGCAGCCATTGCAGTAGTGGCAGGAAAACGTTTTGTAAAGAATCAGGATAATAACGAAAAGAATTCCAGGGAAACAGAGAAAGTTGACGTTGCCGAAAAGAAAGTCGAAGTGAAGAAGGAATCCGACACGCACCAGATTTCGGACGATGATTTCTATGTTTCCAAAATTCCGGATGATATTTTTGAAAAGATGCAGGGAAAGTCGTATAAGGATGACTGCACAGTGCCGCGGGACGAGCTTCGCTATCTTCATGTCCTGCATATGGGATTTGACGGACAGACCAAGGAAGGGGAGCTGGTCGTAAACAAAGCCATTGCAGATGATGTGCTTGCCATCTTTGAGGAATTGTATCAGGCGGACTATCCGATTGAAAAAGTGGAATTGGTAGACGCGTACAATGCCGATGATGAGGAATCCATGAGCCATAATAATTCTTCTGCATTTAACTTCCGGTTCATTTCCCACACCACAAAGATCTCAAAACATGGGCTGGGGATGGCCGTGGATATCAATACGCTGTACAATCCGTATGTGAAGACGGTAGACGGAAAGTTGTCCATCGAACCAGCCAATGCTACGGCATATGTAGACCGTAGCAAGGATTTTCCATACAAAATTGATCATGATGATTTGTGCTATAAGCTTTTTACAAAGTATGGATTTACCTGGGGCGGCGATTGGACGCATTCCAAGGATTACCAGCATTTTGAGAGAGATTATTGAGAATATTTTTATAGTAACCAGCCATATAGAAAGCGTTCGACAATACTGGCATATCGAAATAGGCCATAAGCGATACCTAATCCAATAATCGTGTTCAGAACCGGCATGTGATCGGCGGGATCTTCTTTGCAATAACAGTTTAGCAGCACATTTTCGAACAGGCAAATTGCAAAAAACAGAATTAAAATTGGGAATCCTTTATAGATTGCATAGTGTTCTATGGAACTATATGACAATGAACCTAATGTATACTCGTAATACGAAAAGGTATCACCACGGGAATGGGAGTAATACAAAGATTCGCTTATACGAATACTTTGATCATCAATATTGGCATAATATTTGTGAATACTTCTTTTACGAAAATGATCCATCGAAAAAGTGTCGGTATCCACATCGAAAGAGGTAATTATGCCAGACTTTGAAACACATTTCCAGCCTGTATGTGTTATATTGCGAAATGCATAAGGTAACAATGCGGTTGTTATTAAAAAGAGACAGAATGTAATTAGAAATAAAAAATTGTATACCCATTTGGGAAATTTCTCAATTTTAGAAACCATCCGGGCCCTGTACGGAAGCCATTTTCTTATGAGTGGAAAATGGCTTTCATTATGAGGCTTAGAGATTGGTTCCTGATGTTTATGTATCGTTTTCTGTTTCTTCTGTTTCATTTTCATGCTCCTTCTTGAACATCAGCCCAGTTGCTATATATTTTTATATCTGCATCCGGATAAGCTTTTTCTAACAGACGGGTTTCTTTCTCATTCCCGCATATAAATGTATACCAAAGATACATCTCTTCTAAATAATCAAAGTTTAAAAGATCTTTGGCATCATAAATTTTGCAGTGGGTAATATCCAGTTTTTTAATGTTGCTGCATTCACGAAGTGGTGCAAAATTCTCTATTTCGGTAAGGTTTATTAATTGCAGAATTTCAAGATGGGGTAAGGCGGCAACAAATTGCAGCGAGGTAAGCTGACATAAGGCATCGCCTTGAATGCATAATTCTGTTAGTTTTTTCAGGTCAGGCGCAATGGCACATAGTTCATTTTGAAATTGCTCACATTTTTTGCTGGAAAGTTTGTTTTCTTTTACATAATCATCAAAATCCAGTTCAGGATCAATATCGTGCTGGTATTGGTAATATGAAAAATCACGTGCTTTTATATAGGAGTTCAGGGTTAAAGTCTTCAGATTTACACAATATTTAAGATCTTCAAGTGTCGTATAATCCTGCCACATGATAATCGTGAGTTCTTTTAATTTCTTTAAGTCGCCTTTTGTCATATGGTTTTTGGAAAAGCCCTTTGACAGAGAGGATGAATCTTTCAATGCTTCATATATATTGGCTTGCATGGCAGGGTCTTTAAAGGTTACACATTTATTGTTATCAATCTTTTTCCATATAAATAAAGCGACGAGGATCGCAATTGCAAAAACAACAATACATTTTATGAGTTTAGTTTTCTTCATCTTCTGATACCTCCGTTTCATCTGATTCAGAAGATATGTATGCCTTTGGAAACATTTTTTCCAGTTCTTGAATTACATCGGCATTCTCGTAGCCACTTATGTAGATATCTTCTATTTGGTTACAGTTTTTGAGAAAGTCAAGAGAATCCCAGTCGGATGCATTTGCAGCAGACAGTGATAAAATTTTGAGATTAGAAAGACGAGGCAATATGTCTTTTAACTGACTTTTCAATTCCGTGATGTCTTTTTCACAATCCAAATCGATCTGTAATTCCAATAAATTCGGGCAAAGCTCTATATCTTCTATTGTGTCACAGGTTTTATTTTCCCAGCCAATGCTAAGAGAACGGATTTTTTCCAAATCTCCCCGCGTGATATTATCAGGGGTAATATCGGTTCCGGGTGCTTCTTTGCACAGCAAATCCGCAACAGCTTTATCCTGTAGTTTTGGATGCGTTTTCATATAGAGATTATGCGGGAAATTTATTTCACGGGACAATTTTTTTATTTCATTTTTAAATGCCCTCTTTTTCTGAGCCATTTTGTAAGCCTGTACTTCTTCAGAGTTAGAACAATTTTTGTTAGACATATTGTCAGGATAAATTATTTTGGATAGAAGAGGGATGCCTACAACCAGTAAAACAAAGCATCCAATAATGATCCCCCCGATGATTTTTCGTTTCATAACATGATACTCCTTTGATTTTGGCTAAAAAGCTATCACATTAGGCTTATTGTGTCAATATTTTAGTTTCTTTTAGCTAAAAAGGTAATAAAGATAAAGGTTGACATATCAGAAATTATGATGTAACATAACGGTGTTATCTAACATAACAACGTTATGTTGCATTTTTATATACAGGGAACTGAATATTTACAGTTTCAGGGAGAACACAATGGCAGAAAAGAAGATACATGACAGCAAGACGAAGACCCACCTTATGAAATGCGCCAAGAAAGAATTTATGGAAAAAGGCTTTCAGGGAGCATCTCTTCGCAGTATTTGCCAGAAAGCGAGTGTTACAACCGGAGCACTGTACTTCTTCTTTCAGGACAAAGACGATTTGTTCTGTGAAGTGGTTGGCGATTTTATGGATCGGCTCAATGTAATTATTCGTGAGCACTTTTCCTTTGAAGTGCAGGAAATGGTCAGCGGTAAGGCAACCGAGCACGATGAGAGCAGCGATTTTGAATCGGTGGCGCAGATAGTGCATGAACTGTACAACTATCGGGAGGAAGTGCTTCTGGTGCTGACAAAATCACAGGGGTCGAGCATGGAACATATGCCGGATCGCCTGGTGGACCAGATGGATGAACACAATGCATTCATCAGTGAAGCGATGTGTAAGGCGTATGGAGTTCCGATGGTGGAAAAAAGCGTTGTTCACTGGATGTCACATTCACAGATTGATATGTTCATATTTATGGTGACGCATATTGATAATGAGGAGGACGCGCTTCAGTTTGCAGAAAAGGGAGTAAAATATCTGCTGGCAGGCTGGTATGGACTCGTCAGATCATAGGTCTTTCGCGGAGAGCGGGAGACCTAAAAAAAGAACTATGGGTTAGAAGAAACTAATAATGGTGTGGTAAGTAAAACTAAAAAAGGAAAGGGAGTAGCTATGTCAGAAGAAGAAAGAAAGTTTTTGGAAATTGTAGATTTAAAGAAAGGATTTGGAAGCGGTGAGACGCGTCAGGAGGTTCTTCGCGGTATGAATTTTTCTGTCGCAAAAGGTGAGTTCTGTGTACTTTTAGGACCATCCGGTTCCGGAAAATCCACATTATTGAATATCATTGGAGGTATTGATAATGCGGACAGTGGTTACATCAATATCAATGGAGATAAGCTGGAGGATATGAGTGAGAAAAAGCTCACACAGTACCGCAGAAAGCATCTTGGTTATGTATTCCAGATGTATAATCTTATTGCTAACCTGAATGTAAAAGAAAATATTGAGGTAGGAGCTTATCTGTCAGACAATGCGCTGGATATTGATGATCTGCTTCACACACTTGGACTTTACGAACACAGATACAAGCTGCCGAACCAGCTTTCCGGTGGACAGCAGCAGCGTGTTTCCATTGGCCGCGCTATTGTAAAGAATCCGGATATTCTGCTGTGTGATGAGCCGACAGGAGCTTTGGACTACAATACTTCGAAGGAAATTTTAAAACTGATTGAGGATGTAAACAAGAAATATGGCAATACCATTATCATGGTTACACATAATGAGGCAATCAAAAACATGGCAGATCACGTAATCAAGCTCCGTGACGGAGCGGTGCGTCATAACGATATTAATACAAACAAAATCTCTGCAGATGAACTTGAGTGGTAAGGGGGCAGTTATGAGTAAGAAAAAAGTGAGAAATCCCCTGATCAAGCGAATACCGAAAGAATTGATCGGAGACGGGAAGAAATATCTTGTTGTATTTTTATTCCTCGTGCTTACCATTGGTTTGGTATCCGGTATGTATGTCGCAAATGAGAGTATGTTGCAATCGGCTGCGGACGGTGTAAAAGAATACAAACAGGAAGATGGACATTTTGAGTTAAAGAAGCAGGCGGATGATGCATTGCTGTCTGCAATTGAAACCGGAGAGAAAGCGGATGTAAAACAGTATTATCTGGACGAAGCAAAATCGAAGACAAATATGCCGATGCCGAAGAAAAGTACGAATTAAATGATCCGGACTTTAAGGCGACAAAGACAACCGTGTATGAGAATTTCTTCCGAAACGAAGAGGAAGATTACAACAACGATGGCAAAAAAGATGGTACGATTCGTGTCTTTCCACAGACGGAAGATATCAACCTGGCATGCCTGTTAAAAGGAAGTTTTCCACAGACAAAAGACGAAATCGCCATTGACCGTATGCATGCAGACAATGTAGGTGTCACCGTCGGAGATACAATCACCATCAGCGGAGAAACCTATAAGATTGTTGGTCTTTTGGCATATGTCAATTATTCTACATTACATGAGAAAACCACAGATATGATGTTTGATGCTTTGAAATTTGATGTGGCAATGGTCACATCAGAAGGCTTTGACCGTCT
>ERZ781272.1220-NODE-1220-length-10443-cov-40.210435_pt1 | contig 10443 bp, 13 predicted proteins | sample MGYA00375850_ERZ781272 | MGnify/ENA primary metagenome ERZ781272 (study PRJEB29790, sample SAMN06051246) | human gut metagenome | host: Homo sapiens | place: USA: Cincinnati, Ohio | collected 2013-06-21 | study: EMG produced TPA metagenomics assembly of the Gut...
TCCGAACGGACCTCTGCTTTGCTATGCCCTTTTTCAGCCATCTGGGTTTGACCTCAACCATTCATTTTGAGGTTGACTTTTAATAGTTAATCTTTCCTAATTTCTGATAGTTGAGGCCGTGGGAAACCTGGCTGCCCCGGTTCTCGGATTGATTGAAACTGTCGATGGTCTCCTTACCCAGCAGCTCCGAGATTTCTTTCAGGGTGGATTTCTCCTTGCCTCCCAAAAACAAGGTGGTGTCGCAGTTGCCCACAATGGTGTCTGCGGCGTCCTTGTAGATGGTCTTTAACTGGCTTTGGGACTGCAAAATAATAGAAGCCGAGATTTCCCGGCTCCGGATGGTGGCGATCAGCTTGTCGAAGTTGGGTATCTGCCCGATGTTGGCGAACTCGTCCAGGAGGCACCGCACATGGACCGGCAGCCGCCCGCCGTACACATCGTCCGCCTTGTCGCAAAGGAGGTTGAATAGCTGGCTTTGCAGCATGGCAATGACGAAGTTGAAGGTGGTGTCCGTGTCGCTCATAATGAGGAACAGCGCCGTTTTCCGGTCGCCCAGGGTGTCCAGTTCCAGTTCATCGTCCGACATGACCTCCCGCAGCTCCGCAATATCGAAGGGGGCAAGGCGGGCGCCGCAGCTAATCAGGATGGATTTCAGGGTCTTGCCCGAAACGAAATGTCAAGGACTTTTTAATCAAGTTCACAAAATATTCATGGATTCGACAGAACGGGCCGGGAGCTGTTCCCCGGCCCGCCCTTGCGTCTGCCTGTGGCTCACATCTGCTGAATCTCATTCCGCAACATGCGCTTAATTTTGTCGCTCATGGTTTCGGTGCTGGTAGTGCTGAAATGTACTCTCACCTTGTAGGTGGTCTTGCCGATTTTCTTTACAAGGGCCGGGCGCTCTGCCTCCGGCGCGGTGATGGGGGACGCGCTGCCGGTGTCGGCTGCGGTGGTGCTGGTGTTGATGGTGGTCTGTTCGTTGCTCATAGGCTCTCCTTTCGGTGACGGCCTCGCCGGTGCTGCGGGCCGTGGTCGGTGGTTACTCGTTGAGAAGCCGGGCAGCCTCGTCCTTGTTGGCGGCGGCATTGTCGCGCCGGTAGTTCTTGCCATTGAAGCGGATAGGGGTACAGCGTTCCAGAACGCGGTCATATATCCGGGCGTGTGCTAAGTCTTTCGGATTCTGCAATTCGGCAAGCGGTAGGTTGGTGGTGATGATGAACGGCAGGTGGCTCAAATAGCGGCTGTCCACGACGTTGTAAACCTGTTCCAGCGCGTACTCGGAATTGCGCTCAATCCCTAAATCGTCAATGATAAGCAGGGAAAAGTGGTTGAAGCTGGCAAGGTATTTGTTTCTGTCCTCGCTGAACATGCCGGATAAGCTGTTCAGTATCTTGGAGAAGTTCGTCATCAGTACGGGGACGGCCTGCTCGACAAGGGCCTGCGCGATACAGGCGGCGGCAAAGGTCTTGCCGGTTCCCACGCCTCCCCACAAAAGAAGCCCCTGTCCGCGTTCTTTCATTTCCGGCCAGTGTTCCACATAGCGCCGAGCGTACTTCATGGCCGGATTCTGGCCGTCGTCGTGGTCGAATGTATAGGCAAGCAGGGCCTTGTCCTGTAAGGCGTTGGCTTTCAGCCGGTGGATTCGGTTCAGCCGTTCCTGTTCCTGCCGGGCGGCCTCCCGCGCCCGCTGGCGCTCTTGTTCACATTGACAGAGGCAGGGTAAAAGCCGCTCTTTCTCGAATAGCGTCACGCGGCATTGTTTAGGCGTGTGGCACTTGCCGCAAACTAACAGCCCGGTGGCCGGGTCGGTGTAGTCCTCCGGCTCCTGCGTTGCGGTGGCGGTTATGTTGTCAATCATTCTTTCCAGCGTGTCCCTCATAAGCTCTCGCCCTCCCCGCATGAGTAGTCGGGCAGGCCGCCGCTCTGTCTGCTGGCCTTTGCGCTGTCCTCACTGGCCCAACGCCGGATAGTGGCGGCATGGCTCTTGTAGGTCTTGCCGGTAGATTCCATATAGGCCGACAGCTTTTCGACATAGCTTTCCCAGACGGTGGGAAACTCCGCTTGCAGTTCGGCAAGCTCCACGTCGGTCAAGAAAACATTTTTATAGCGGCCAAAAGCGCGGGCGCGTTCTCCCTCTCTATTCTCTATACTCTTATCTCTAATCTCTTTATCTCTATACTCTAATATAGACGGACATTTGTCCGCCTCGCTATTGGGTGGACAAATGTCCTCCGGCCCGCCCGGTAGCAGTTTTTTCCGTTCCAGCCGCATACGCTCTTTCTTTTTGCGTTCCCCCTCGGTGGAGGACTGGCCGATTAAAAGCTGCATATCGGTCATGTAGAAAGCGCCGTCCGTCAAGACTTCCACAAGGCCAAACTCAATAAACACCTTGAGTGCCCGTTCCACGGTTCCCACCTGATGGCGGGTAAAGGTGGCGATTGTCTGCGGGGTGTGGGGGAGATGGTCGCCCAGCATGAGGACGCCGTTGTTTTTTAGCGCCATTAAGTACATTTTCAGCAGGAGGTTGGAGTAGAGAAGCCCGTCCTGCATACTTTCCAGAATCACCATTGTTTCGCTGTTGTAAAAGCTCTCTTTGAGCTTCAGGTAATAATAACGCCGGTTCTCGGTCATGGGGTGTCCCTCCTTTGGGTTCTGATGGGATTTGTACGCCTTTAGGAGCCGTTTTCCGGGGGCAAAGGTAAAATGTATCACGCTCCCTTTGACAAGCGCCCGGAAAGCCGCTATTTACGGGCCTTTTTCAGCCTCTAAAGCGTGACATTTCAGCCGTTGTTTCCGCTTGCGTTGGGCGGCCTTGATTCGCTTCATTCTCGCGGCGCAATCCGGGCAATACTTGGCCCGGTTGGAGCCGGGCCGGAACATGTTCGCGCACACGGCGCACCTTTTGGCCTCGCCCCGGTGGAGCAGGGCCGTTTCCAGCGCCTTATCCAGCGGCAGGACGGCGGCCCGGAACCAACGGCACAACAGGGAGTAAGAAATGCTCTGGACGCAAATGCACTCGTCCCCGTCGTCCAGCGCAAGGCAGTTGCCGCCGTCGTAGTTGCAGCACTCATGCACGAGCCGCCGCGCCCGGCGATACTGGCCGTAGTCCATGACGGGGAGTGCTTCATGCTGCCTGTTCATCTGTGGGCCGCTCCCGTTCCTCTGGCTGTATGGCCGCCGCGCCCGGCGTGGTTGGTGTCGGCGGCAAGGGTAGCCGGATAGTCATGGTGATGGTGATATTCAAAATCGTTTCTTTCATCGGTCGGGTTCCTCCTTATGCTTCGATTGTTCAGTCTTGGAAAGCTGCTCGGCGGCCTTGCGTAGCTGCTCCACGGCTTTGATTTCTTCCCGCATGGCCTGCATATCCTGATAGAGCACGTCCTTTTTGGCGGTGAGTGTGTCGGCCTCGGCCCGCCACTGTTTGGGCGTGATGGCCTCCCCGGTGGCCTTTAGGTCTTGGAGATAACGGGCGGCGGTGTTGAATAGGGCGAGCTCCGCGACGTGGCGCTCCCCGAACTTCTCGCGCTTGCCGGGCTTTAGGCTGTCAAACTGGCGGCGGGTTCCCTTGTGCTGCTCATACTGCGCCCACATTTCCAGTCGTTCCGTGAGGGCGGCAATCCGGCGCTCGGTGGTGCGAATATCGCCCCGTAAATCGTAATAGGCGCTGTTCATGGCCGACACTTTTTCGTGTAGCTGCCGCATGGAAGTGATTCCGTTCTGTTGCAGGAAATTGAAAAGGGTGGCGCTCTCTTTGAGAGCTTTCACCTTGCCGGTGCGGGTGGCCGGTTTGCTCATTTCCTGCCGGGCCTGCCATAGCTGCGCCATGACACTTTCCTTGCTCTGCGGCTTGGTGGCCTCCGTTTTCGTCCAGTTGTAGAGGCGCGTCACGCGGGCCTTGATTTCTTTCAAGAGCTTATTGTCGGCGGCGATCTGGCGGTTGACGTTGCCCTTGTCGGTGACAATCCCGCGCCGCTCCATACGGGTAGCCGCTACTCCCATGTGGACGGTGGGTAGCTGCTCCTTGCCCTGCCGCTTGTAGCTGCGGTGGTCTATCCGCTCCGGGCGGCCCGTCTGCTCCAACGCTCGGTTGGCATACTCGGCCCACGCCGCCCGCCATTGTTCGGCCTTGTCCCTTTCGTTCCAGTCTGTCACGTCCACGCGGCGGCTTTTGTAGCCGCCTTTGCCGTCGGGGATTCTCTGGCCCCGCTGGTCGGTCAAGTATTCCTTGCGGCACTTCGCGCCCCACTCGCCGGATTGCTCCAATGGCCGCATAGTCAACATGATGTGGGCGTGTGGGTTCCCGTCACCTTTGTCGTGGATAGAGAAGTCGGTACACATACCGGCTGACACAAAATTGTCTTTGATATAGGCACGGACAAGGGCAAGCTGCGCCTGCCGGTCAAGCTCCACGGGCAGGGCAATTTCTATCTCGCGGGCAAGCTGTGACTTGCCGGATTTCTCGATTTCCTCCACGCTGTTCCAGAGGGTGGAGCGGTCTTGAAACGCTGGCGGCGCATGGGCTGGCAACAGGATTTCAGAATGAACAACGCCGCCTTTGTGGGTGTAGTCGTGGGTCATGCCGTCCCATTCGTTGGTGAGCTTCTGGCCGCTTCGGTAGGCGGCTGCTGCAACGGCTGAACGGCCCTCGCTGCGCTTGATTATCTTGATGGTACAGTGATAGATTGCTATGGTCGCCCGCCTCCTTTCGGGTGGAAGATAATTAGGCCGCATGGGACGGAATAGCCGCAACGCGGGTGTTTCGTCCCGTGTGGCTCACTGGGGGTTTGGGGCGAGTAGCGCCCCATCGCGGCCAAAGGCCGCAACAAGCCTCGCAGAGCGCACGACACCGGCAACGGTGTATAAGTGCGCCCTTGCAAGCAAGGGATTTAGAGCGTGTCCCCGGATTTCGCGGATTCCTCGGCGGCTTCTCCGGCTCCGGGCAAGCGGGAGAGGGAGAGCAGAAACGCCTTGACTTCCTCGCCGGTCATAGTAGCGGCGGCGGGAAAGACGCTTTCCAGAATGGCCCCGCGCTCAATAAGGCGGCGTGTCCGGGCCTTGCGCTCTGCGTCGGATTCCTTGTTGAGTAGGATTTTCTGACGGTTTTCAAGCTGCCGGATTTCCTTTTCCAGCTTGTGCTTTTCTTCTTCCAGCGGGTTCATAGGCGGCCCTCCTTTAGCCACTTCCTTTTCTTGAAATAATTTTGCAGGCGCTTCACGGCCCGCCGCACGGAATCGCTGGCCTGTGTCGAACTGATTCCCTCGGCCTCGGCTATCTCCCGATACTTCATTTTCAGCATGTAACGCATGTGCAGGCGGCGGGCTTGTGTTGGCGTAAGCTGGGAAATGGCCTCCTGTAAATGCTCCAACAAAAGCTCGTGGGCCGCTTCTTCCTCGGCCTGTATCATCAGTTGTTCCGGTGACGGTTGTTCCCAGCCGATGGCGTAATTCTCGATACCGTCCTCGCAATCAAGGGAGAAATACGCCTTGTGATACCATATCTTGCTGGTGCGGTTGTTTTCCTCCCGGCGTAGGTGGAGCAGCGCGTCCGCTACCTCGTCCGGCACTTCCACAAACACGTCCGTTTTCACAAGGGGGTAGTAATACTTGCGTAGATTGATGATTGTCATAGGCTGACCTCCTAAAATGGCAAGAAGGACAAGCAGCTCATAACTGCCTGTCCCTCTCGGTGATGGGGCGAATGTCCCTCACTTGGTTAGCCCGAAAATCGCGTTTCGTGGGGTCTGTTTTTGAAAAAATCTTGAAACTTTTTTCTGGCCGCCTCCACGGAATCCCTCACGGCATACTTGGAACAGCCGTCCAGCCGGGCGATCTGTTCAAAGCTCAACCCGTCCAGCGCGTAGAGCAGGAACCGGCGGCGCTGCGTGGCGGTGCAGCTCTCCAACATGGAAAGAAGCTCGTCCAGCGTTTCCCTCCGGCATACCCATTCCTCCGGCGTTTCTTGGTAGCTGCGGCCCTCGGTGGCGATTATGTACTCGTCAAACTCCCTTATGTCCCAATGCCGCCGCTGCTCATGGGATAGGTTTTCCTCCTTGTGGTCGGCCCGGTCAAGGTATTCGTAAACCTCGACGCTGACCTCCACGGACAGGGCTTGTCCGTTTATTTTGATGGTGACTTCCATCTGCCTTTCCTCCGTTTCGATTGGGTTTGGTGCGAATCGAAACGGGGCTGGCGGGGAGCGGCACCGGGGGCAAAGTTCGGGACAAGTTGGCCCGAACTTTACCGGCTGGAAAAGGGAGGTTTCCGGGCCTCCTGTGCCGGATTTTCTTAATTTTTTGTAAACTGGAGGCTCGGTAAAAACAGGGGCGCGGAATCTCTGCAAATATCCCCGGCGTTCGTCTGCAATCGCAGACGAACCACAACGGAATAGCTCATGTCTTGTCGCATAAAAATAGGGCGCAAGTGAAAAACCAATCACTTGCGCCCTGTTGGACGTTTCCGCTATTCTGTTGTGGCCTGTCCCCCGGTTAGGGGGCGCGTCAAAAGGGGTATTTGCTCATTGGCGGCCCTCCACTGGCCGCATAAAAACAGCGGCCTTGATTTCTCAAAGCCGCCATTTCATAAACGCATGAAAATGTGCTGCTGAACGACGGCTTTTTTCTTTTGCCGTCGTCCGGCAGATTCACGTTTTTACTTTGATACGGTAATAGGGGCAACCCAAATTTCCATGTGGTTCGCTTCTTGTGAAGCTATGTCGTATTTTTCCGCCGAAAATGGTTGAGTAGTTAGTTCATGCTTTGGAAGCCATGTGCCAAAAAGATATTTCCCCGCCTGGTCTAATGCCACCGTTACAAGCTCTTCAAAACTTTCCGCTTCAATGGAACAAACAATGTATTCCCCTGCGGGCAATTCGTGTTGAATAAACCCATCGTTCAAATTTTCGGGAATGGTTTTGGCAAGTCCGCCCGCAAAATAGGAAAATGTTCCTTTCTCCGGATTAGCAGAATAGGACATACCCAATTCAATGTTGGGCTGAACATATTCTTTAATCGCCGCCTTTTCTTTGTGGTAACGTGTCCAAAGTTGCCCCGGTACATCTACGCCGGTGCTTTCTCCAACGGGAGTTTGCGCTGCAATAGAAACATCTGTTGAAAAACCAATATAAAGTTCCGGTGTGTTGAGTCGTTCTCTGCGTATTTCTAAAACGATATTCTCAACGATTAGAGGAACTTCTTCATCCACCATAACATAGCCCATAGAAACCGCTGGTTTTATAAAAGTGTTGAGGAAAGGCTGCTTCTTTTTGTATTCCTCTGGCGTGATTCCATAGGTGTCCTTAAATGCTCTTGTAAAGTTTGCATGGCTAGCAAAACCATAGTCTAACGCAACATCTAAAATCCGTTGATTTTCCGTGTTTAACGCTTCAATGGCTTTTGCCAAACGCCGCAGTTTGACGTACTCGTGCAGCGGCTTGTTTACCAACCTCTTAAACAATCTTTGAAAATAAAATGACGACAAACCCACCATTTCGGCTAAATCCTCGGCCCGCATATTTTCCTGTAAATGTTCCTCGATATAATCTACGGATTTTTGGACCGCTTCCCATGCGTGCATATTGTTTACCTCCTTGCTTGGATTGTGTATTTATTATACCAAAGTAATTTGGTTTGGGCTTTCCCTCCAATGCTCATTTTCTACAAAAACAAGAGAAAATTGTTGCGGCGGTCTTTGGACTATCATTCAAATTGCAGCGGCGTGGGTCAGTGGTGTGCCTTTCTGTGGCTCTTGCCTCGGCAAGCTGGCGACGGTAGTATAAATGCCCTTTGCCATATCCTCGGCGCGTAGGGCGGCTTTCTTGGCCTCCATCTGCCGCCGCTTCTCGGTCTTTATCCTGTCCTCATACTCGCGTTGTTTGCCGTTGGCCTTGCGCCGTAAATAGTTCTGGTGCAGCCTGTCCTTGCGTTCCTCTTTCTTCCGTAGGGCCTCCTGTTCCTCCGGGGTCAAGTTCACTTCTCCGAAGTGCGGCGGCACATACCGGCCCACAAAATTGAAGTAGATTTCTACCTCCTGTGTGGTTTCAATACTGCCTTTACGGGCGCGTTCATGCACAAGGATTTTCTCGACAAACTCGTTTAACATGGTCGTCGTCATGGTGTCGAAGTTTTCGTACTTCTCCACAAGGGCGATAAACTTCTCCGCCGATTTCCGGCTCTGCTCATAGCCGCTGATGGCCTTTTCCAGCCCGCCGATCTCGCTGGAAAGCTCGTCCTGCTCTTTGGCATACTGCGCGTCAAGGGCGGCATATCTCGCGTCTGGTAACTTGCCTAATGCGTTGTCCTCGTAGATTTTGCATATCAGCCGTTCCAGTTCCCCGGCCCGCTTCTGCGCCGTTGCAAGCCGCCTCTTTTTCTTGTTGATGTCGGTAGTCTGCTGCGCGGCCTGCGCCTCCTGCACGGTCTTGATAAACTCGGCCCGGTCGGTCTTGGAATACTCCGCGATTGCTTTCAGCATATCGGCAATCAAGGTCATTACCACGCTGGCATTGATACGGTGCTGTGTCTTGCATAGTGTTCCTATGGGGTACTTGCCATATTGGGAACAGGTGTATTGCGGGATTCGCTGGCCGTTGTAGGTGCGGTGGACGTACATCTTGCCGCCGCAATCGGCGCAATACATGAGGCCGGTCAAGGGGTGGATTTCTTCAAAGCCGTCCGGGTAGCGACGGGCGTTTCCACGGATTCGCTGCACGTTGTCAAAGGTTTCTTGGTCGATAATGGCCTCGTGTGTGTTCTCGAAAATCGTCCATTCGCTCTCGTCCACATAATGGCTTTTCTTGTCCTTGAAGTGCTTGCGGGTCTTGAAGTTCACCGTATGGCCTAAGTATTCGCGCTTTTTCAAGAGATTTACAATCGTGGACGAACCCCAACCATAGGGGTCTTTGAAGGTCTTGGTTTTGTTCACGCCCTCGCCATGCCGGGCAAGGTGAACGGAGGGGATTTCGATTTTCTGCTGTTTGAGCAGTTGAGAGATTTGATAGGGGCCGAAGCCCTCCATTGTCAAGCTGAAAATCTGCCGGACAACGGCGGCGGCCTCGTCGTCGATTACCCACTGTTCCCGCTTCTCGTCGGCCCATAGATAGCCATAGGGGACTTGCCCGGTCATGTGCTTGCCGGTCATGCCTTTGGCCTTGAAAACAGACTTGATTTTTCGGCTGGTGTCACGGGCGTAAAACTCATTCATGATGTTGCGGAATGGGGTAAAATCGTCGTCGCCTTTGTCGCTGTCAACGCCGTCATTGATGGCGATCAGCCGGACGCCCTGCTGTCGTAAAATCTCCATGACTTGGCCGACTTTGAGATAGTCGCGCCCTAACCGGCTCATGTCCTTGACAATGATTGCCTCCACGCGCCCGGCCTCGACTTCCTCCATCATAGCCATGAAACCGGGCCTATCAAAGCGGGTTCCCGAAATGCCGTCGTCGGTAAAATAGGTAGGGTTTGGAAAGTGGTTCTTGCGGGCGTATTCCTCCAACATTTCTTTCTGGTGAACAATGCTGTTTGAATCGCCTTGCAGCTCGTCGTCGCGGCTCAATCTCTCGTACAACGGGGTAATTTTGTCGTTCTTCATGATTACGCCTCCCCCCTGAATAAAAGCTGTTCCTGCACACAATAGAGTGAAACGTCGTGCGCTGCTAAAAGGTCGATATACTCTTGCAGCCGCCACATATCCCGCGCAATACGTGTGACGCTTTTTACAAGCACCACGTCTACCTTGCCATTGTTGACGGCCTGTGTAACCTCTTTGAGTGCGGCACGCTCTAACGTGAGGCCGCTGCCATACTCGGCGGCTTCACCGGCGATTGTGAATCCGGCCTGCTCCGCAAAGCACCGAAGTTCAGTAGATTGCAGGTCAAGAGAAACTCCGTCATTATGCGCCACGCGGCAATACAGGAACGTTCTTAAACCTTTCATGCTGTCGGTACAGGGGATTTGCTCACACATTGGGATAGTTGGGATTTTCATCATAGCGTTTGGCCTCCTTGAATGAAATATGCTCTAAGCACTTCACTAACCATGAGAAAAAACATGATTAAGAAGTTGCTTAGAGCATATAACACCGGCAGCCAGCTTGAATTTGCGGTACTGCTTCACGGCGAAGTGATCCGGGCGCTCTTTCTCCAGCTTGGCAAAGAGCAGGTCAACGGGACTTTGAAATTCCTCGTCATCCTCTCTGGCCTCCGATGCGTTGATGAGCTCCAGCAGCGTGAGGAAGTTCTTTTCCTCCGGCTCCGCCTCGTACCAGATATCCCCGATCAGGGCGCAGTACAAAAGGCGCTCGGCCTTCACCCAAAAATCCTCGGAGGATTTCTCTCCGTCGCCTTTGGTGTTGGCAATAATGACATTGACCAATTTGAGGATGTCTTTCTCCGACCGGATGTAGGCGAAGGGGTTGTATTTCATGCTCTTTTTGAAGTTGATGGTGTTGA
>ERZ781272.1222-NODE-1222-length-10432-cov-4.589862_pt1 | contig 10432 bp, 12 predicted proteins | sample MGYA00375850_ERZ781272 | MGnify/ENA primary metagenome ERZ781272 (study PRJEB29790, sample SAMN06051246) | human gut metagenome | host: Homo sapiens | place: USA: Cincinnati, Ohio | collected 2013-06-21 | study: EMG produced TPA metagenomics assembly of the Gut...
TGTGACCCTCTGCTTGTAAGGCAGATGCTCTCCCAGCTGAGCTATGCTCCCACACTGTTTCTCGAATCACAATTCCGTTTCCTGAAGGACCACCGCCGTTTTGCGACGTGTTTTATAATACCACAGGAAAGAAAAAGTGTCAACTGTTTTTTACAGCTTTTCTGAAAATCCCACAGAATTCTTCTTTCCTCTTGTCTGTAGAAACAGGACCTGTCCCAAGGCATATATAAGCGCCTGAGACAAGGTATTTCTCCATTCGTCCTATTTCTTGGATTCCCGCCGGAGTGCATCCATTTCTTCCGGTGTAAAGCGATATTTTTTATCACAGAAATGACAGCAGATTTCGGTCATTTCCCTGCTCTGGGCCATTTCAGCGAGCTCCTTGTCCCCCAAGCTCAGCAGCATCTTCTCCACCCGGGCACGGGTACAATTGCACCGGTATTCCACCGGGAAGGTGTCCAGAATCTCAGGTTCAAAACCATCAAGAGCCTGAAAACAGATCTGCTCCGGAGTAAGCCCGTCATCGAGCATTTTAGAGACCGGATCCAATGCGTTGATATTGGCCTCAAGCTGGTCGATTGCATCTTCTTCAACACCAGGCAAGAGTTGAATCAGGTATCCGCCGGCGGAGCGAATTGTCAAATCCGGATTGACGAGCACTCCCAGGCCGCATACGGTCGGAATCTGTTCACTCGCCGCATAATAGGAAGTGATATCCTCCGCAACCTCTCCGGATACAATCGGCGTCTGCCCGATATAGGGCTCCTTAAGCCCTAAATCCTTGATGACATAGAGACTGCCCTCTCTCCCGACAGCGCCTCCTACATCCAGCTTTCCATATTGATTAAGCGGGAGCTCCATAATCGGGTTAGCCACATAACCCCGCACATTTCCCCTGCTGTCGGAAACTGCGATTACCGAACCGACAGGACCGTTTCCCGCAAGGCGCAACGTGATGCTGTTGTCCGCTCCTTTTAACATGGAGCCCATCATCGACGCTGCACTGAGCAGCCTGCCGAGTGCGGCGCTGACCACAGCAGACGTCTGATGGATTTGCTCCATTTTTCCCACAATATCGGTAGAATCAACAGCACACATCATGATGCCGCCGTCCGATGAAATTGCTCTGATTAATCTTCCCATAATACCTCCATCGTTTTCAGTCCCGTTCTCTATTCCACGTGTTTTGCCACATAAACAGCCCGCTGGCTGTCCGGGCGCACCGGTTCAAACGTATCACTGTCATAGCAGGCAACAACCTGAAGGCCTACCGCTTCCAGCATTTCCCGTAACTCCGCATCGGAATACGCCCGCTCACAAAAGGATTCCTCCTGCCGTTCATAGCGGCCATCCTTACACTCTCTGAAAAAATCGAGATGGATGTCAACGCAGCGGGTATCCGGCTGATATTCGTTTTGCCAGACACAGTAAACATCCTCACACTCATAGACAAAGGTCTCATTAGCCAAAATGTGCTCATGTTTAAATATTGTATTGACATCAAAGACAAACACCCCCTCCGGGTGTAAAAACAGCGAGATTTTCTCAAACCCCTTTACCAACTCTTCCCGGTCCGTAATGTGATTGATGCTGTCGAGCGCACAGACAGCAGCATCCACTGTCCCGTATAAATCAAGCTGTTGCATCGACTGATTCAAAAACAGGGCCTTGCTGTGGCACTCATAGCGTTTTTCGTTGGCAATGGCGAGCATTTCCTCCGAGAGATCCGCCCCAATCACATCATATCCGAGCCTTTCCAGCTCAAAGGAAAGGGAGCCTGTGCCGCATGCTATATCGAGCATAATGCCGCGCGAGCCCCCGAATTTTGTAATCACCTTATCAAAATATACCGCACGCGCGGCATAGTCGACATCGCAGATAAGCGTATCATAGTACTGCGCAAACGTTTCATACTGCGCCATCTTATTCCTCTTCTTTCTGCTCCGGCTGCTTTGCCGCCAAGCGGTCAAATACCACCCGGTAACCGTCACAGCCATATTCCAGAGAACGGTTGACGCGGCTGATGGTTGCTGTAGATGCCCCGGTTTCTCTCACGATGTCGCTATAAACATACTGCTCATCGAGCATCTTTGCGACTTGAAGCCGCTGGGACAAAGCCTTAAGCTCCGGAACCGTACACAAATCCTCAAAAAACTTATAGCATTCTTCCATGGTTTCAAGCGATAAAACAGCTTTAAACAAAAATCCCACGTTGATATCTTTTAATCTGCTGTTCATTTTTTCTCCTATTCCCTTTCCAGAAATTCCGAAATATGTTTTACATCCGCATACATTTTTCCAAATATGTCGGACTATAGTTTAACACTCTACACTATAAAAGTAAATGGTGAAAAAGAAAATTTTTTCTATTTTGAGTAATTCCTGAGGGGGTACCGGACAGTCCTTTTCTGATCTATTCTCCCAAACGAAAAAATGCTATAATCACGGTAAAGCCGTTAAAACTTTCTTGCGACAGTCTTTCTGTGTAAGAGATGATAGCATTTGCTTTTCGCATCCCCGCCGTCACGGCAAGAAATTAAAATGGCCAGGGAAACGCAAATAAAACAGAGGAATGAAAATTGAAGCAGACCGGCTTATGCCGGCTCTCTGTATCAGGAGGATGAACGATGAAATTTGCAGTTGTGGGGAGCAACTTTGTCGCGGACTGGTTTATCCAGGCCGGAAAACGCTGTGAAGGGTTTGAGCTGTATGCCGTTTACTCGAGGACAGAAGCACGGGCCAGAGAGTACTCCGCCCGGCATAGCGCTCCTGTCTACTATACTGAGTTTGAACAACTGGAAGCAGATCCGCTGATCGATGCGGTTTATCTGGCAAGCCCCACCTCCTGTCACGCAGAGCAGGCGATTCGCCTGATGCGAGCGGGAAAACATGTCTTATGCGAAAAGCCGATGGCTTTTAATTTTATGCAGTTCACCGACATGGTACATACGGCGGAAGAACACCACGTCACGCTGCTCGAGGCTATGCGTTCGGATTACTCCCCGGGGTTTTTAGCTGTGCGCGAAGGCCTCAAAAAGCTTGGAACTATTCGCCGGGCAAGCCTGCGGTTTTGCCAGTATTCCTCCCGCTACGATAATTTCAAGCATGGAATCATTGAGAACGCCTTTCGCCCGGATATTGCAGGCGGGGCTGTGATGGACATCGGGGTCTATCCTATCCATGCGATGATTGCTCTGTTCGGTGCCCCGCACGCGATTCGTTCCCTGGTAATCCCTCTGCACACCGGTGTGGATGGTGCAGGCAGTGTCCTGTTTGATTACGGGGAAATGCTTGGAGAGGTTACCTATTCCAAAATCACGGATTCTAACCTGCCCTGTGAAATCCAGGGAGAAAACGGGAACCTGTTGTTTGACCGCATTACCAATCTTTCCAAAGCAGAAATACACTACCGAGACGGCTCCACAGAGATTCTCTACGAGCAGGAGCCTGATGATGAAATGCGCTATGAAATCAAAGCCTTTCTCCACTATGCCTCTTTATGTGTCCTGCCGGAGCAGGAGCTGGCAATCACCCGCCAGGCACTTGTTTGTATGGACGCCATTCGGAAGGATGCCGGTATCCTTTTTCCCGCAGACAAATAACCGCCTGCCCGGGATATTCCTCATGGGGAAATCCCGGGCAATTTTGTCACCCGCCGCTCGATATTGGAATATGATACTATGAAACCCGAAAAAGGCGGTGTGACTCAGATGGGTTCTTGGCTTCTCTCCCTGCTTCAAACGGTTTTGCTGGTAATGGCAGTCAGCATTGACGCTTTCGTTGCAAGTCTTGCCTATGGCACCTCAAAAATCCGGATTCCTCCCGCCTCAGTCGTTATCATTACTCTGGTGTGCAGCATGTTTTTGGGCGTATCGCTTTTGTTTGGCTCTTTGATTCGCCCCTTCGTCCCCCCAATGCTCACAAAGATCATCTGCTGCCTCATCTTGGTGATACTGGGACTAGCCAAGCTTTGTGACAGCTCCATCAAGCATTACATTCGCAAGCATAAGGCTTCTCATCGAAAGATTTCCTTTTCCGCTTTGCACCTGACTTTTATTCTCAATATCTATGCGGATCCGGAGAAAGCCGACCGCGATATGTCCCACACACTTTCCCCAAAAGAAGCAGCTTCACTTTCTGCAGCACTCTCCCTGGACGGACTCGCCGCGGGATTTGGCGCGGCATTGGGAAGTATCATCCTTTTGCAGGCGGTCATTCTTTCACTGATTGTCAACGCTCTGGCAGTCATTCTTGGCTGTTTAATCGGAAACAAGATTGCTCAAAAAACATCGCTTGATTTGTCTTGGCTCAGCGGTATAATGCTCATTGTGCTCGCTTTGTTCAAGCTGTAATACTCTCCCCGATTCTTGCAATAGGCCCGGAAGGATCGTTCCTTCCGGGCCTATTGGCTTATATCACCTGGCTTGAGCGGATCTTGTCTGACAAGTAGTAAATAAATTCCTTATTTGTCGGCTTGTCCCGGTTTGCATTGATAAGCTCCGGGCAATGGCGTTCCAGCGCCTCAAACCCCGCATGATTCCAAGCGGATTCAATCGCACTGCGAATTGCCCGTTCCACGTTTTTGGAAGTGATGGAATATTTTTTGGCAAGCGCCGGATAGATGTCCTTTGTCACCATCAATATATCATTTGGATGGTCAAGTACCATCAGTACCGCGTCCACAAGCAGACGGTATCCATGTTTTCCGGGCATCAAGGAGATGTAGGACATCTCCGTTTTTATGCGGCGCGCCAGACGTTCCCGCTTCGCATCGGGAGACACCGCTTCAATGGCCGGCTGTGCGGCAATCATTTCTCCTTCTGCCTTTTTCCTCAGATATTTTTTTGTTCGCAAAATGACATTGACCACCTGCTTAGGGCCGTATCCTCTGGTTTGTTTGGTCACGACAAAATCTGCGCCATTGTCCCTTACCATCTGTAAGGTGGGCTGGGAGGTGGTGTTGGTCGTCACAATAATATAGGGGTCAAAGGGAAGAGTAAGCTTTCGAATCCTGAAAATTGCGTCAATTCCGTCGCCTTCGCTGAGCTCCAAATCCATGACAATGACATCTGGAAGCAGCTCCTCCACCAATTCTATGGCACGTTCGGCACTGTCTGTCACTCCGATCATTTCAAGCTCTTCCATGCCATCGACATATTCGACAAAACGGTTGCAGTCATCCGCCTCATCTTCTACTAATAAAAGTCTGATTTTATCTACCATTCTTCCTCTACTCTCCCAGAATTTAGTAGTTTTTCTCATTATAGGAAAGCTTTTTACAAATAGCAACCACATTCCCTAAAACGCGTATCTGAATCCTCCCATAGGGTACTTTTCGCTCGATATTCATCGAATTCCTGCGATAATCCTCTCTTTTCCCGTCCCGTTCGATGAAAAGGCGCTTTTCTCTTCCTTGCATTTGTCCCCCTGTTTTCGTATACTTAGTAGAGAATAAGATCACAGGAGGAATCACGGTCATGCTGCACAACGGATATGATATTCCAACCATCGCCTATTTTGAAAGTGATAATGTGTATCACGGAAACGTTGGCTCTTTCCGTTACCGGATTGAAAAGTCCGGCGAAGAACTTAAGGCCACTATCTGGCTAAATGATTTGTGCTATGAGCTTCGAGAGGATGCACAGGAGACGGCCTTTGCACTTACCGCTGATGGACTTCTGGCAGCAATCGACTGGATTGAGCAAAAACGGAGAGAAACTCAAAAATAGAGTACAAAATCTTTATTTCCAAATTATTCCCATAACCTGTCCGGCGTTTCCTTTCTATGGACTTTATAGTACCGGTATGCTATACTAAAATTGTATATTCTGTGTTCTTTAGGAACAAAACACAGGCTTAACGGATCTAACACCCAATTTTTCAAAAATTTGTGATAGGAATGGTATTTTCTCTGAGTAGAAAGAAAACAGAGCGAAAGGGGGGATTTATTGCAATGATCAAATTGATTGCACTCGATTTGGACGGCACTGTTTTAACCAGTGAAAACGAGGTCACAGGTGCCACAATTCAAGCGGTACAGGCGGCACATAAACAGGGCGTTCACGTTGTCGTATCAACCGGACGCAACTATTCCAATGCCAAGCACGTTATTGATAAACTGGGAGTCTGTGAGCTAGTCAGCGTCTGCAACGGTGCGCTTGTCCTGGATCTGATGAAAAGCAGGACCATTTACCGCAACTCCATCAATGCACAGGATATCCGGACAATCCTTCCCATGCTCGACATTCCGGAAATTTTCTATCAGCTGTATATCGGTGGGGAAAATTACCGCGATGAACGGCTGGACAAGCTTTATTTCGATTACTTTCCGCGGCGGCCGGATTCTGACCGGGTCGCGCATGTCGTTCCCAACATCCGGGAATTCGTCTTTCACTCCGCACCCGGTACGGATGTCTGCGTGGATAAGATTTTTGTCCATTGTCCGAATACGGAGCTGCTCGGCAAGTTGCGTAAAACAGTGTCTCAGGTAAAAACCGTCCACCTGACCAGCTCGAATCCCCAGAATTTCGAGGTGACGAATTGGGGGATTACCAAGGCAGTTGGAATAAAACGCCTGTGTTCCTATCTCGGAATGACAAAAGAGCATGTTTTAGCCATTGGGGACAGTGAAAATGACCTGGATATGCTGCAATATGCAGGAATCAGTGTGGCAATGGGGAACGCCATTGATAGCGTGAAGCAGTGTACGGATTATATCACCCGTTCCAACGACGAGGACGGTGTGGCTTATGCTATCCGGCATTTTCTCAGTTTATAAGGGTATAGGGAGTATGAACCGGAGGAGGAAGGAGTTTGACTCCTTTCTCGTTTATTTTTCCGTTCACCACAATACTTGTTCCGCAACTGACATAAAAGATAAAAGCATCCGATACGATTCGTTTCGGATGCTTTTTGTCCTATTTCAAAATTCTGTTTCCGCTTCCTCTGACCCCGGGGCTGAGCAAATCCTTATCCAAAGATAATCTCGCGGCCGAGTTCCAGAAAACAGGGTGTTTGCAAGACAGACTCTCGCCTGATGCTGGTATGTTCTTTAACGTTTGTCCCAGACAAATCCGCGGAACAGCATTTCCTCAAAGACCGTGATCGGCCTTGTCTTTGGCCTGATTTAGGTTTTGTGCAGAAAAAACGAAATACTGGACGTGTACCCTGCTGCTTCACGGCGGTCTCAATCTGCTCGCCTCCTGATAAACTTCCGTCCTTTCTTTATCCTTATTCGGGATTCCCTCACGTCCGGAAACGACGGAACTGTAGACAGCATAATTCCCCGGCGGAAGTCCTCCGCCGGGGAATTTTTAAAACTCCTTATTTTTGAAAATACGGATACTAATCAGACAGGATACCGCCATACAGGCAATCCCGATAAGCGGCGAACTGGAGAACAGTAAAAACAGCATCTGGTCGCTGATGGAAGCCACAGCCGCATTTTCGCTTCCCTGCATCACCAATGTAAGGAGTAGGGCCGGGGACACGCCAATCAGGATGATAATCAGCCTGGCCTTTTCCGCACCGAATTTGTATACCAGAGGTATCATCAGTGACAGCATCACAAGCCCAATCGCCAAGCACAGCAGCATGGCGGAGACATTTTCCATCATGTCGGTGTTTTCCGGCCAGAGGATGCGGAAAATCACGTTGAGCACCGCCACAATTCCTACGCCGATTGCGAGAATGCAAAAGGATAAAATATACTTTTCCACAACCTGTTTCGTCCGGGAGAGCGGTAGAGTCACAGAAAATTCAGTAAAATGCGCCATATCGTCATAGCTAATGGTGTTGACCGTCATCAACAGGCTCATGATCATGATAACTCCCGCAGAAAACGAGATATTTTTCAAATAAATGGCTGCAACCAAAAACACACCCATCATGAGTACAACGGCCTTGCCATAATTGGCAAGCAGACGGAAATCTTTTTTGAGTAATCCAGTCATGCCAATTCCCCCTTCACAAAAAAGAGCATGATATCTTCCAAATTTGGACGTTCCGCCAGATAATCCCGATATCTAAGCGCCGCATCTGTTTTCATCATCAGTTCACATCCAAACTCATTTTCTCGCTTGCGAATGATATCTGCCCTAGAAACTGCCGCCGCCTGCATTCTGGAGCACTTTACGATGCGGTAGTCTTCGAGCATCATATCCTTTTCCTCGGACAGCATAATACGCCCGTTATGGATAAAGGTAATATAATCTGCAATTTTTTCAAGGTCGCTTGTGATATGGGAGGACATCAGGATGGAGTGCTCCTCATCCTGAATCAGGTCAAAGAAAACATCCAGGATTTCATCGCGCACGATCGGGTCAAGCCCGCTTGTCGCCTCATCCAAAATTAGCAGTTTCGGATGATGGGAAATTGCCGTGGCAATCGACAGTTTCATCTTCATTCCGCGGGAAAACTCCTTAAACTGTTTGTTCTCCGGAATTTTGAAATCCGACAGATATTTGGTAAACAGTGTATCATCCCAGTTTTTATAAATCCCGCCCATCATCGCGGCAATGTCTGCCGGGCGCATTGGGTCATGAAAATTGCTCCCATCAAAAACAACCCCGATATCCTGCTTGGCGTCGAGCATATCTCCCGACTGCTCCTTACCAAACAGCCGGATGGTTCCGCCGTCTTTGCGAACCATTCCGAGAATGGACTTTATCACTGTCGTCTTCCCGGCTCCGTTTTCTCCGATAAATCCCATTACACTGCCCTTCGGCAATGCAAAACTGACATCCTGCAGGGCAAAGCTGCCATAGGATTTGCTTAAGTGCTCCACCTGAAGGCTGTATTCCATCTCTAATCCTCCCCATACAACATCATGAGTACCTCTGTCAGCTCTTTAAGCGAGATGCCGTAAGTCCTGGCTGTTTCCACCGCTTTGCAAAGATACTCTTCCACTTGTCTTTGTTTTTCTTCCCGAACTAACTCTGTGTTTTTTGGTGCGACAAAGCTGCCTTTTCCCACAACCGAGACGATATAGCCTTCCCGTTCAAGTTCCTCATAGGCCCGCTTTGTCGTGATAACGCTGATGTGCAGTTCCTTTGCGAGCAGACGCATGGAAGGGAGCGCTTCCCCTTCCTGCAATCCCCCGTTTAAAATCAGGTTTTTGACTTGGGAGACAATCTGCTCATAAATCGGAACACCGTTTGCGTTACTGATCATGATGTCCACGCGTGTTTCCTCATTTCATATTGTATATATACTATATATACAATATATTATCTATATGCATTTGTCAATACCCTCACAAAATTTTAATCACTTTTTCTCAAATGTGGTATTGAAAATAAATCGTGCTCAAGGGTTATAAAAACCCCTCTTCTCCGGTTGCACTCTCACCCACTTTCCGGTATGATAGAATTATACAAACCCGGACATGCCGGGGCTTAAACTGAGAGGGGTTTTCATATGGAAATCAGTATCTTCGATGTACTCGGCCCGATTATGATAGGGCCGTCCAGCTCCCACACCGCAGGTGCGGCAAAACTCGCCTATACTGCCAAGGGAATTGTGGGAAAACCGTTTCATAAAGTAGTATTTTATCTACACGGTTCTTTTGCCAAGACCTATCGCGGTCACGGCACGGACAAAGCCCTGGTTGCAGGCGCTCTCGGTCTCAGACAGGATAGTGAATTGCTCAGCGAATCCTTTGAACTTGCCGAGAAGCAAGGGCTCTCCTATTCCTTTGAGGAAGTAGAATTGGAAGGGCGCCATGAGAATACCGTGCGTATGCTTTTTTATACCGACGATGGGGAAACCCATGAGGTTACGGGTTCTTCCATTGGCGGCGGCCGTATTCAAATTGTCAACATTGATGGCCGAGAAGTGCAGATTTCCGGAGACAGCCCGACTCTTATCGTTACCCAATATGATAAAAAAGGCGTTATTAATGATATCACCTCAGTCCTCAGCGGCAATAACATCAACATTGCGGTGATGAAGCTAACCCGCCAGGGAAAAGGGGAAATCGCCACTACGATTATCGAAACAGACGATGACATTCCCGAGCAGGTCGTCAAGCTGATTTCCATGCTCCCTTATATCATCAGCGCACAGGCCATCAGCCCGAAAAACTAACGGAGAAAAGGAGTCGAACACTATGTACCATAACGGATTGGAACTACTCACGCTGACCCAGGAGAAGGGCTGCCCGATTTCCGACATCGTGCTCGAAAACGAATGCCAGGTCTCCGGCCTATCCAAGGCAAACGTGAAAGAAAACCTGCTCACCCACTATCGGGTCATGCAGGCCGCTGCAACCAAGGCGCTGACCAAAGAGCTGACTACGGTGGGAAACCTCATGAAAGGAGATTCTAAACGTGTCTTTACCTATGCGCAGTCAGGGAATACCCTGTGCGGGGACTTCATCAACCTGCTGATGGCGCGCGCCCTCTCCTGCCTGGAGGTCAATGCTTCGATGGGA
>ERZ781272.1223-NODE-1223-length-10419-cov-4.565515_pt1 | contig 10419 bp, 10 predicted proteins | sample MGYA00375850_ERZ781272 | MGnify/ENA primary metagenome ERZ781272 (study PRJEB29790, sample SAMN06051246) | human gut metagenome | host: Homo sapiens | place: USA: Cincinnati, Ohio | collected 2013-06-21 | study: EMG produced TPA metagenomics assembly of the Gut...
ATTAAAGCTTAATATTTCCTACTTAGGGGCTTTTTTGTGCTGTCTGTACATTCTGCGGCAGTTCAGTCTTTTGACAAAACGGGGGTTTTCATTTTATCTGAGTGCTCCCCTTCCAGGAAGAAGAACAGGGCTATGCATCTTTTTGCAGGCTTTCGCCCCCGCATGACAAGTCTATTTCCTCTCCGAAGAAAATAAATAAAAGCAATGGGAAACCAAACGAGGGAGGATGACGGGTTATGCAAAACCAAAACTCCCTATTTTCTCGAAAACATAGCCGTATGCAATTAGAAATTACACCCTGCCTGTTCCCTACGCCTGTGCGGAAACCGGACACCTGCGAACACCGGACTTCTATTTTAACCGCATGGCCGAAATGCCGACAAGCAAAATATAAAGTACTTGATCTTGTGGCATTTCCAAGGCATAGATAATCGTCAGCATGAAAAAGCACGATCGGCTGAATCTTCCGGTTCACACCGGCAGCAAAAAAAGCAGGGAGCACAGCAGGGCAAAACCCGCTCCTACCAGCACGTCGGAGAGGTAGTGTACTCCAGTCAGCACTCTTGTTACGCCGACAAGTACGGCAGCCGCCAACATGAGCCCCCCGTAAACCGGTGAGAGATACCAATATGCCATTGCAATCACCCAGGCACTCGCGGTGTGGCGGCTCGGAAAACTCTCTCCTTTTCCACTCTCCTTTGGCAAAAGAGGAGCATAGCCCAGCGCGTCATAAGGGCGCGTCCGATTAATTCGTGCACGTATCACTGTAACAGCCACCAGACAAAACGCCGGTACCGCCAGAAACAGCCTCAGTTTCTGAGACCGGTGCACGGTAAGGGCTACACTGGTCCCAAGATATAACAGGATTTCCAGTATCGGCAGCCATTTTCCAATTAGCACAAGCGCTCTTTTCCAACCGCGCCGATGCTCTATCTTCTTTATCATTCCAGAATAGTCTAACATCTGCTGCAGCTCCATTTCCCTTTTAAATTGAATACCAGAGCATACCTCTAGACTCATCATAACGGATTTAGGAGAAAAAATCCAGAATGTAAAATTTCTGTTAATATACTATTTTAGTATTTTTATTTTGTCATTTTTGTCATGTGCTTTCTGGCTTGGTTTTTCCACAGGATATAACAATTTTTTCGTTACTCTATACATATTGTACAAAAATACAGGACCGATTTTTCTAAAATCTCCCTTTTTTTGAGCTTTTCTCCCCATAGTCTTCGTCAGATTTGCTATTGACCGGCGGTCATTGAAAGCTTAAGATTGTACTATTAATAGGAATAAGCAGATACGTGAGGAGGGGGAAAATTGCAGGTTTCAGAATCGGAGTGGGAGGACAAACGGGCGCGCATTGAACAGACGGCCCTGTCTTTATTTCTCCAAAACGGAATTGAGAACACCTCGGTCAATCAGATTACCAAACAGGCCCGGATTGCAAAAGGGACCTTTTACCACTATTTTAAAGACAAAGAGGAATTGGTTCGCAATTCTCTTATTCATCAAAACCTCAAGGCCCTCGACCAAACCCTGCGGCAGTCAAAACTGGAATGCCGGCACAACGGACAGCCCTGGGCCGTCTGTTTTACGCGGGCCCTGATGGATTATTATGAGCAGCATCCTGAAATTCTCTGCTTTGTGCACAAGAATAAAGATCTGTGCGCACTCGACGCCTGTTTGGAATCAAACGGTGTGCTGGAGGAAACCCCATGCATCCAGGCGTTTCTTGCCGGCCTTGTAAAAAAACAAGAACCCGACAAGCTGGCCGTGATGCGTTTTATCATTATCGTTGACGTCCTGACCTCTGTATCCTATCTGATATACAGCGGCAGGAAATCGGAAAACCGGGAAGAGCTTCGTTCTCTTGTGCAGGACGTCGTTGTGCAGCTGTGCCAGTGCACAGACGCCCCGGTTTTTTGGGAGGAGGAAACAACATGAGTTATCAAATCGGCCTCGACGTCGGCTCCACCACCATCAAGGTGGTCGTACTCGGCGACCGGGGGGAAATTCTGTATAAAAGCTATGAACGCCACCTTTCCCGGGTACGAGCACTGGCTCTGGAAAAGATAGAATCTCTCAAGGATCTGCTTGAGGGACATGAGCTGCGCATCGCGGTGACCGGCTCTGCCGGGCTTGGTCTTGCCAAGGAGGGCGGTATTCCCTTTGTCCAGGAGGTCTTTGCGACAGCGGGCGCGGTCAAGCGCTTTGAACCGGATACTGACGTCGTCATCGAGCTTGGCGGTGAGGATGCGAAAATCATCTTTTTGCAGGGTTCACTCGAAGAACGCATGAACAGCACCTGCGCGGGCGGCACCGGAGCCTTCATCGACCAGATGGCCTCCCTGCTCAACGTCGATTTACAGACGCTCGATAATCTGAGCTTAAAACACAACAAAATCTATCCCATTGCCTCGCGCTGCGGCGTGTTTGCAAAAACGGATATCCAGCCGCTTATCAACCAGGGCGCGCAAAAGGAGAATATCGCCGCGAGCATCTTCCAGGCAGTCGTCGACCAGACCATTGCCGGACTCGCGCAGGGCCGCCCCATCAAGGGCAAGGTCCTCTTTCTCGGCGGGCCGCTCTCCTTCCTGCATGGATTGCAGCAGCGTTTTGTGGAAACTCTCAAGCTCGATAGCGAGCACGCGGTTTTCCCAGCCATTGCCCCTTACTATATCGCGCTTGGTGCTGCCCTCTACTGTGGAGATTCCCGCCAGTGTTATACCTATGAGGAACTGCGGGACACCCTGAAGCGGGTTTCCGAGATAAAGCTCGCTCCTCAGGGGCTGCCACCTCTGTTTGAAAGCGAAGCAGAATGCGAGCAGTTCCTTAACCGCCATCACCAGTCAAGCATCCCGGCTGCCGACTTGAAAGCCTACCATGGCAAGGCGTATCTGGGGATCGACGCGGGCAGCACCACGACGAAAACCGTGCTCATCAGCGAGGAAGACCAGCTGCTCTATCAGGATTATGTAAACAACCTTGGCAACCCCATTGATGCGGTGCGCCGCCAACTGGGCGAAATCTACGCACAGGCGCCGGAAGATGTCAAAATTGCAGGCGTAGCGGTCACCGGCTACGGTGAAGATTTAATCAAGAATGCTTTCCATGCGGATTTCGGCGTAGTCGAAACTATTGCCCATTTTACCGCCGCCAAATACTTTGAACCCCAGGTCGACTTCATCATCGACATCGGCGGGCAGGATATGAAATGCTTTAAAATCCACAACGATTCTATTGACGGCATTTTGCTCAATGAGGCCTGCTCTTCCGGATGCGGCTCGTTTATCGAGACTTTTGCAAAATCCCTCGGCTACGACATCAAGGAGTTTGCAAAAATCGGCCTGTATGCCAAACATCCGGTCGACCTCGGCTCCCGCTGCACGGTGTTCATGAACTCCTCGGTCAAGCAGGCACAGAAAAACGGCGCTACGGTGGAGGATATTTCCGCCGGGCTTGCCGCAAGTGTCGTCAAAAACGCGCTGTACAAGGTCATCCGCGCCAAAAGCCCGGACGATATCGGCAAGCATATTGTCGTACAGGGCGGAACCTTCTTAAATGACGCGGTGCTCCGCTGCTTTGAAAAGGAGCTTGGCAGGAACGTCATCCGCCCGCAGATCGCGGGACTGATGGGCGCGTTCGGCGCGGCGCTCTACGCGAAAGCGCACACAACAGGAGAGAGCAGTCTGATCGGGAAAGAATCGCTTGCTTCCTTTACCCATACCTCCAAGGCTGTCACCTGTGGCGGCTGCACGAACCACTGCAGCCTGACCATCAACACCTTTTCCGACGGCAGCCGCTTCATCGCGGGCAACCGCTGTGAGCGCCCGGTCACCGGTACCGCACAGAAGGCCCACCTGCCGGATATGGTGGAATACAAATATAACCGCTTGACCGAGATTGCAAATGACCGGCATCAGGGCCCCAGAGGGCTGATTGGTCTTCCGTTTGCGTTGAATATGTATGAAAACCTCCCGTTCTGGCATGCCTTCTTCACCTCGCTTGGCTTTGAAGTCATTGTCTCCGGGCGCTCCTCTAAGCAACTGTATATGCTCGGACAGAACACAATCCCTTCGGATACGGTCTGCTATCCGGCAAAGCTCGTGCACGGGCATATCCGCCGCCTGCTTGACGAGGGTGTGCAGACGATTTTCTATCCCTGCATGAGCTACAACTTTGATGAAAATATTTCCGACAACTGCTATAACTGCCCGGTCGTCGCGTACTACCCGGAGCTTATCAGCGCGAACATTGACTTCCCGCAGGGGACGAAATTTCTCTATCCTTACATCACGATGAACGACCGGAAGGTGTTCAAGGACCACATGCTCCAATGCCTCAACGATGCGGGCTACGGCATCACAAAAGCGGAGATAGAGACCGCCGCGGACAAAGCCTATCGGGCCTATGAGGATTACAAGGAAGAAAACCGCAAGGCTGCGCAGTATGCGCTGAATTATGCGAAGGAACACCAGCTCAAGACCATCGTGATCGGAGGGCGTCCCTATCATATCGACCCGGAAATCAACCACGGTCTTAACAAGCTCTTTACCGCCCTCGGCTTTGTCGTGGTCACCGGGGACTGTGTGTCCCAGATTTCCTCCAAGGAGGAGACCAACGTCCTTAATCAGTGGACGTATCATGCCAGAATGTACAGTGCAGCGAAGTACTGCCTGACGGCCAAAAACACCGAGATGGTACAGCTTGTCAGCTTCGGCTGCGGCCTGGACGCCATCACCACCGACGAGGTACGGGACATTTTACAGGAGGGTGGAAAGCTGTATACCCAAATCAAAATTGATGAAATCGATAACCTTGGAGCGGCAAAAATTCGAATCAGAAGCCTGCTCGCCGCAATGGAAGAAAGGGGAGAATAAGTATGGCAAGAGAACTGCAGCACGTGGAATTTACCAAGGAGATGCGCGAGACCCATACCATTCTCGCGCCAATGATGCTTCCCATCCACTTTAAAATCATCGAGCAGGTCATGAACCAGTATGGCTACCATGTCAAGCTGCTCGAAACGGATGGGCGCCGCATCATCGATGAAGGGCTCAAAAACGTCCACAACGACACTTGCTATCCTGCCCTGCTCGTTATCGGCCAGATGATTGACGCGCTCAAGAGCGGGGAATATGACCCGGATAAAACCGCCCTGATGATTACCCAGACGGGCGGCGGCTGCCGTGCGTCCAACTACATCTTTTTGCTGCGCAAAGCCCTCAAGCAGAGCGGCTTCGGCAATGTCCCGGTCATCTCGATAAACTTTGCAAAACTGGAGAAAAACAGCGGCTTCTCCCTCACCCCTTCCCTGCTGATGCGCCTGCTCTACGCAGTGCTGTATGGGGACCTGATGCTCTGGTTGTCCAACCAGTGCAAACCGTATGAAAAGACCAAGGGCGACACGGACAAGATGATTGACAAATGGGTGGGGGAGCTCTGCCGACAGCTCTCTTCGATGTCCTTTATCCGTACCGGCACAAACTACCGACATATTGTGGAGGATTTCTCCTCGATTCCCCGGGTCAAGGCAAACAAGCCGCGTGTCGGCATTGTCGGGGAAATCTATATGAAATATGCGCCGCTCGGCAATAACCACTTGGAGGATTTCCTCATCTCAGAAGGTGCAGAGCCGGTGGTCTCGGGCGTGCTCGACTTTTTGATGTATTGTTTAAAAAACAACATCATCGATAGCGAACTTTATGGCAAGAGCCGGGGCGGCAAGGGACTCTGTACCGTTGCGCTCAGCCTGGTACAGCACTGGCAAAACAAAATGATTCAGGCAGTCAAAAAATACAGTGATTTCCGCGCTCCTACCCCATTCTCTCAGCTGGTCACCCTGGTCGACGGCTTTATCGGCATGGGCACTAAGATGGGCGAAGGCTGGCTGCTCACCGCGGAAATGCTTGAGCTCATCCACAGCGGGGTCAACAATATCGTCAGTGCCCAGCCGTTCGGCTGCCTGCCAAACCATATCATCGCCAAGGGCATGTCCAGAAAAATTAAGGATAAATATCCACAGGCGAATATCGTCGCGGTGGATTATGACCCGAGTGCAACCCCTATCAACCAGGAAAACCGCCTGAAACTGATGCTGGCAAACGCCAAGCTCTCCGAGGAAATGGCAAATACTCCGCAAGAACAGGCAAAGCCTCTTATAGATATGAGCGAGACTGAGAATGTCGGGAAAAAACAACCTGTGCACCATGCATAAGGAAAGGGGCCTGTAAGAAGATATGCAGGTTTTTCTTCTGAATTTTCTCTACTTTTGGATTTACAGCTTCTTAGGCTGGGTGGTGGAAAGCACCATATGTTCTGTCAATGAGCATAAGATTATCAACCGCGGGTTCCTTTCCGGGCCGATCTGCCCGATTTACGGGTTTGGGGCGATGATTGTCATTTTGTCCCTGACCCCGTTTCTAGCGCATCCGATTTTCCTGTTTATTGATGCGGTCGTGCTCACAAGCATTTTGGAGTATTTCACAAGCTACGCGATGGAAAAGCTCTTCCACGCGAGATGGTGGGATTACTCCAAGCACCATTTCAACTTAAATGGGCGCATCTGCCTGAAGTCCTCCCTGTTCTTTGGGGTACTGTCCCTGGCGGTGATGTATCTGCTCCATCCCGGTGTTGTCCATATGGTGGGACTTCTTCCGCAAACTGCGCGGATTCTCATCAGCATTGTCGTGCTGCTGCTCTTCGCGGTGGACCTGTTCACCACGGTGCGCGGAGTGGTCAACTTTAACCGCCAGCTGGAACGCCTCACAGAGCTCTCTGCACAGATCAAAGCGAAACTTGACTCCCTTCCTGGGCTTAGCGATCTGCCTTTTAAGGAACGTCTGGAGCGTTTTTTCCAGGAAAAGCGGGAGGAATTGCAGGAATCCGGTTCGGGGGTACGCGAATCCGTCAACTCTATGATGGAGCGCTTTCGTTCTCTCAGTACACAACATGGATTTATCCAGCGCCGTCTGAAACGAGCTTTTCCCCACATGACCCTGCACAAAAATACGGAATCTGTACGTTCCCTGAAAGAATGGCTGGAAAACAAACGCAAACATGAGGATTAATCGAATTGTAAACCGGAAGGGCAGCCCTTCCGGTCATTCTGTCAAAAAGGGTCGCTCCTTGCGACCCTTTTTGATTTAATAGGGTAGTAAGGAGGCGTAAGCAATAAAATATTGTATAATCCCTGTGTATAATTGCCATATGTAAAGCTCTAATTTGTTTTAAAACTCCATAAATAGATATTTTGCACAGAAGAATAACTCTATTTTTATGAGGAAGACAGAATATGCGTTAGATTATGTAAAAATGTAATAAAAGCTATTTACTATATCAGGAATTAGTTGTAATATTTAATATAAAATAAAATATTTTTATAATTTATTTACGGAGGATTGTAAATATCATGAAACAAAAGCCTTTTATTCACTTACTCAAAAGTCCGTATCACTACTATGTATTTGATGTCAACACAAACTCCATTCTCCGTGTGAGCCAAGAGCTTTTTGAATATTTACAGGCAGAACAGATAGGAAGAAAAATGCCTGTTTTGTCATCAGCAGGATCACAAGAATTGAACTCTTTGACAGAAAGTGGATATCTTAAAACAAAACACCCCTTAAAAATTGAAAACCCCCAAATCCGTGATGTTGAATATCTCTTAGAGTATCAATTGAATATGCTCACACTGCAAGTAACCCAGCAATGCAATTTCCGTTGCAGCTATTGTGCATATTCTACAGGAGACGGAATTATCCAGCGTAAACATAGTATTAAAAAGATGAATCTTCAAACTGCCAAAAAATCAATTGATTTTTTGGCAGAAAGAGCAAAACATAGTCCGGAAGTAAATATCAGTTTCTATGGTGGAGAGCCACTCCTAGAATGGCCGCTAATATATCAAACAATGGAATATGCCAAAAAGCGGCTAGAAGGGAAAAAATCACCTTCAATATGACTACAAACGCCACTTTACTTACAGAAGAAATTGCTCGTTATATAGTGGAAAACAATCTTTCACTGCTTATTAGCTTAGATGGTCCAAAGGAAATTCACGATCGAAACAGAAGATTTGCAAGTAATGGAGAAGGAACCTTTGATGCTGTTATATCAAAAATCGTAGAATTAAAAGAAAAGGTGCCTGGGTTTCATGATTTGGTGACATTTAATAGTGTGATTGATCCCTGCAATGACAGTAAATGCATAGGAGGTTTTTTTCAAAATATAGTCCGACAGACAAGAGCTTCTACATTAGTACCCCCCCAGGAACTGCTCTATATTATCCGAATAAATATCAAAACGAAATGAAAAAATCCGGTTTAATTGGCTATCTCTCTGTACTCGGTTTAATTTCAGATAAAAAGGTAGATATGTTTTCTTTTAATGAAGCAAATCAGATATTAGCAGAAGTAGAAAGGCAAATTCCTATAAGCGAATTGCCTGATATTTGTGGACATTCAGGTCCTTGTATTCCTGGAAAAACCAGACTGTTTGTAGACACAGATGGGAAGCTTTTTCCTTGTGAAAAATGTAGTGAAACAAGTGGGAGTATGCAAATCGGACATGTGAATTCTGGATTTGATTTTGAAAATATTAAAAAAATTATGAATATTGCAGCTTTGACAGAAGAAAGATGTAAAAATTGCTGGGCCTTATCCAAATGTGATATTTGTGCCGCCAAAATCGGAAAAGAATGAACCGTCGAATCCCGCCATAGAAAGACCTTTCGGTGCAACAATACCAGTAATGTTGTAGTTTAGTAAATCACGATAGCGTGCTAATTGAGCAGCAAGATAATTATATGGATATAAAGCAGCATCTTTTTTCATAAAACTTCCTCCGGAACAAAAGCTTGTCGTAATTTTTGTACTTCTGATAAAGCAATCATACTGCATAATTTCTGTTCTGCCTGTTTTCTAGTTGAGTTACAAAGTAATAAAATTCCTTCGGCTCTGAATTCCTTTGGACCACAAAAATGAACCGCACCGTAGCGACTTATGGAACCTGCAGTTATTGCAACTGCGCTACTTGTTTTTGTTTGATACCTGGTGGATCAAATGGTAGCTTGATGGATAGAGGTTATAATATTTCATTTGGTAAATAAAACTATTTCAGAAAAAGAATAAATTAATTCAATGTCTCTGCTTTTATTATTTCTGTTTTTTAAAAGAGAAGGTGTGACATGTATGAAAAGAAAGAATTTCCTAAAAACAATTCTCTGTGCCATTCTCTGTTTTTCCATGCTGACCAGCTGCTCCTCTTTAGGAAGCCGGACTTCCGGAGAAAATGTAGAACCTGAATCACCAAAATCAACGGCTGATAACGGGGAGCCTTTGACTGTTTACTGCGATGAGACAAATAGAGACTTGGCGAATCTCATCAGCGACTACAATGGGCAGGCTGCTGAAGAAGACCGTCTGGAAATTGTCACCTATGGATACAATCCAGACTCTGAAGAACAAGAAAATGCTCAGACACGTCTTTTGACCGATCTGATGGCCGGAAAAGGGCCGGATTTATTACTAATGAACCTTATAAGTTTTTCCACCAACCAAAAAACCGCGATGGGCAGCGGACTATTTCAGGATCTCAATTACTATTTCAAACAAAATCCCATTGACTGGGAAAACTATAATACGGCCGTCATGAACAGTGGCCTATATCAAGGAAAACGATATATCGTTCCTCTCTCCTATACGATTGGGATTTACGCAACTACGAAAAAAACATTGGACCGAAACGGTATTCCTACCTCAGTTGATTTTACTTTGGACAATTTTGACAAGTTGCTCCCCTATCAGGAAAATCTGGAGGAAAATAAGACCGGATTTTTTAATAGGGCGCCTGATATTTCTCTCTATATCTGTACTTTCATCGATTATGACAAGAAAGAACATAAATTTGATACTTCCAAATTCAAAAAAAGCATGGAACAATACAAACAGCTCAATCAAATGCAAAATACTTCCATGTATGTGTTTGAAAACTGTATGGGATTTTCTGATCCGCGGATGATGGGAAATTATATTGCTTCCAAAAATTCCTCTCTAAAAGAAGATGATAAGTTGATTCTGATTGCTGATAAAATGACTTCCGATTCAGGGACTACCGCAGTTCCATGGAATACTGTCGCGATCAATGCCAATTCTCCTAATGGCGCACGCGCCTTCAAGTTTATCCAATGGGCACTCAGCGAGACGACCCAAAGCTCTAAATTTTCTACAATTCCCGTTTGCAAAAACGCTGTTCTGGATTACAAGGTACCTGGTACTAAAAATGAAGAATCCATGAGGGAATATAAAGCAATTCTCGATGACGTCCGGTCTGTTCAGTCATACAGTGATATGCGATTTGTAAATGAAATTTTTTGGCCATTATGGGAAGATTTTTTAGATGATAAAATCACTGTAG
>ERZ781272.1225-NODE-1225-length-10403-cov-4.153460_pt1 | contig 10403 bp, 10 predicted proteins | sample MGYA00375850_ERZ781272 | MGnify/ENA primary metagenome ERZ781272 (study PRJEB29790, sample SAMN06051246) | human gut metagenome | host: Homo sapiens | place: USA: Cincinnati, Ohio | collected 2013-06-21 | study: EMG produced TPA metagenomics assembly of the Gut...
ATACTCCCGGAAACTCAGTTGATCTGCCATGATGTCCTCTTCTTCCTGGTTTCGGATGTACTCCTGGATCGCCTTCTTGTTCCCGCCTACGGTGCTCACATAGTACCCTTTGCTCCAGAACACACGGGGTGCGGTTCATTGAGCTATCCTGCTTTTACCGGTTTCAATGAGCGTATCAGCCTGCCTAACAGTACGAAAATCCCATCCCGGTTGCGAATCAAACCCCCGAAAAACTTGCTTATCAGGCCGATTTGTGAGATAATAACTGCAAAGGAGTTATTATCTTTATTTTTCTGGACGTCTACGGCGACGGCCAATTATATCATTTGCACTACACGTTCATGATATAATAGAGAATAAAAAATGGCCTCTTCCAAAGGGCAAGTCAGGCATTTATTCGATTGAAAGGGTGGTTTTCCATGATTCTTTCCGTATCCCGCCGTACCGATATTCCCGCCTATTACTCCCAGTGGCTGTTAAACCGGCTCAAAGCGGGATATGCATTGGTGCGCAATCCGGTTAACCACGCCCAAATCACCCGGGTACCGCTTTCTCCGGATATCGTGGACTGTATAGTGCTGTGGACAAAGGATCCAGCCAACCTACTCCCCCATCTGAGGGAACTCGACCAGATGGGGTACCGCTACTATTTCCAGTTCACCCTGACCCCCTATGGCAGAGAGCTTGAGCCCGGGATGCGAAACAAAGAACAGGTGGAGGAAACCCTGTTCACGTTAAGCGAGAAAATCGGAGCACACCGGATTATCTGGCGGTACGACCCCATTATCCTCAACGACACGCTGACGATCGACTACCACAAGGAACAATTTGCGCGGATGTGTGAAAAGTTTCAATTTGCGGTGCGCAGTGTGACCATCAGCTTTGTCGATTTGTACCCGAAGCTGAAGACGGATTTCATCCGCTCCCTGACGCTTGAGGAAATGCAGCAGCTCGGTGAATTTTTCGGGAAAACTGCGGCGAAATTCCATCTTCCCATCCATACCTGCTGTGAGACTGCGGATTTATCGCAGTATGGCATCACAAAGGCAAGCTGCATCAATCCGCAAATCGTGGAGGAACTTGCCGACCGGCATATCAGTATCAACCGGGATAAAAACCAGCGTCCGGGATGTGGATGCTGTGAGAGCATTGATATCGGAGTGTATAACACCTGTCCTCACGGATGCGTTTACTGTTATGCCAACTACAGTCCGGAATCGACCCGGCACAACATTGAGAAGTATAACCCGGAGGGCGAGCTGCTCATCGGCAGGGTGATGGAGGGTGAACCCATCCGGGAACGGAAGGTAAAATCAAATCTGGACGGACAGCTCAGCTGGTTTTAAGTCATAGAAAAGACCTCCTCGATATTTTAGGTTAGGTTGGGGGAGTTCCTTTTTGTCCGTAGCTTAAAGCTTTTTTATCTCCACTGGCAGAGCCAGTGGTTGTCTCTTTCAAACTCGAAAAGGCCATATGGGAATATTCCCATATGGCCTTTTTATCTGGAAAAGAAAGTTGTCGTCAGATTGAAATACACCTCCCAGTCCGGAAAAACCGGATAGGAGAGAACCATCAGCAACACCCCGACAGTTCAGCCTCAGATTTTGAATGCTGCGGTCTTGTATACCTTCCATTTTCCCTGAATGCGGAAAATGGCCATTGCCAAAAGTAAAATCGGGGAATCCCACAGGAAATTTCGTTCCGCTTTCCTCATTCTATAAGTGGATAACTGTCCAATCAGGTTATATTAAGTCATCTTCCAGCGGCAAAATCCCGCCAATATCCGTCAATTCCTCGGGATGAACGCTGATGATGCGAACGCCGTGACGAAATGCAAAAGCTGCAATCCTCTCCCCGTCCGGGTGGGTGTTGAGACTACCATTGCACACGAGGGTATCCGGTGCGATAAGCCCGCAGCATCCGCCGAGAAAGCCGTAGGAGTATCCGGGCAGCCTGATATGCCCGGGCCGGATTTTCAGTACCTCAATTCCTGCGCATTCCATGGCTCGTGCAAGGGACGGATCCGCAGTCACCGCTGCTTTCTTGGAGAGTATCAGTCCCGAACACCGGGCATATCCCTGTGCGCAGTCAATCAGTTGAATCTTTTGTTTCCTGCACCATGTCTCTACAGCAGAATCAAGCGTGGAAAGCTTTGCAAAGAGAAAGTCCCCCATCCGAAGAGCGCAGAGCGGGACATCTCCTGGATACTCTGCCGAAAGCATCCGTTTCATCGGCTGAATGGAAAAGCCGTGCGCGCTCAAACGTTGCGCGGTTCTGCTTTGTGTGTCTGCCATAATCAGGTTTCCTCCACCGAGGTGGTGCAGCAGCAAATCCGCATGGGAACGCACCGGGCCGGCCAGCCGAACGTCATCCGGCAGTTCGATCGGCTTAATTCCATGCTGCTTGAGCCACGATATCATATGTACCGCCCCGGCGCTGACTGCTGCAAGCGTCACGCGGCCGCAGGGCAGGTTTGGAGAGCAAACAAAGCTCACTCACAGACCCTCCTCATTCATTTCGCAGGGCGTCCACCGGATTCAGGCCGGAGGCCTTGAGCGCTGGATACAGCCCGAACAGTGCGCCGAGTACCAGTGAAAAGATAATACAAAATACAAGTAATTTCCAATTGATTATAACCGAAACCCCTACCAAAACGCAACCCGCCGCAGAAAGCGCCACCCCTGTCAGACATCCGGACAGGCCCCCGAACAGGGAGAGAAGAAGCGCTTCAATAAAAAATTCAAACAAAATAGTGGCACGGCTCGCCCCTATGGATTTTTTTATACCGATCTCCCGTACCCGCTCGTTGACCGAGACGAGCATAACCGTCATGATACTCAGCCCTGCGACAACAAGGGAAATGCCCGCAACGCAGGAAAGAACCGTTGTGATAATGGACAGGACGTTGGAAACACTCTGTTTTTGTTCCTCCACATCCTGTACATAGTATTCCCCGGGAACATCCGCTCCGGAATCGAGAATGCGCTGGATTTTTGTCCCTGCTTTCTGTCGGTCCACTCCGTCTTCCAGTTTCACCCAAACCTGGCTGTAATCCGCCTTACCGGTAAGCTCCTGCATGGTGGAGTCCGGAATATAAAAAAAAGAGGGCACATACTGCGTCATCAGCCCCTGCATCATGCTGCCGCCGGAACGCACAACTCCTACAATCTCAAACGTCTCATAGCTTCCGGAAAGCTTGATTTGAAGCTGCTTTCCTACGGCATTTTCCCGACCTAAAACCTCCTTGGCAAAGCTCTCATCCACCAGGCAAACCCTGGCGCCGGTACTCTGGTCAGAGCCATCCAGTTTCCTGCCATAGATAAGCTCGGTCTTTATGGCGGATTCGTTTTTGCTGCTGACTCCCCAAATGACGGCATTGGTGTTTGTACCACCGGAGGAGACATAGCTGTATTCAACCGCCATGGGAGATACCTCTTCCACACCGTCAATTGCACTGAGTGTCTGGACCTGGTCGTCCCCAATCGCAAGGTTTGACACCGACTTATCCACACTGACAGTCAAAGAACCCGCGCCAAAACCGCTGAGCTCCTGCTCAATCATATTTTTTCCGACGTCGCCCACTGCGGAGACCAGCACCACCGAGCACATACCGATGGCAATTCCCAGCACAGTAATTAAGGCCCTGGAGCGCCGGCGAAAGATGTTTTTTACTGCACAGCGAATCAGGTCAATCATCGGCTTCCTCCTTGGACAGCTTGACAAGCGCCGCTTGGGTGGATATGGCATCCGGATTGGTGACGACAAACTCCCCCTGCTCGACGCCGGAGGTAATTTCAATCAAATCCCCCACCATGTCCCCTGTCTTGACTGGTACAGAGACGGCTTTTCCCGTCTGATAGAGGTATAGGCACTCCTCTCCATCTGTCTCCTTCAGCGCATCATAGGGAACCGCACAGACAGTCTGTCCTTGGGAAACAGTGATTTTGGCTTTGGCGCTGCATCCGGGCTTGAGGGAATCATCCGGGTTGGAAATCGCAATTTCCACATCTACAACGACTTCCTGTGAGGAAGTGGAGTACACTTTGCGGCCCTGCGGATAGATTTTCTGTACCACGCCCTCATAGGTCTTACCGGGCGCTATCGTCGTAGTAATCGCCGCCTGCTGTCCCTCTTTGATTTGAGAAAGCTGGGTTTCCGATACTGCCACTTTTGCGACAATATCCGAGCCGGAACAGATCGTGATAATCGGAGTCCCCATCCCGGTAATTTCCCCTTCCTTAGCGGATATCAGGGTTACAACCCCATCCTCCGGCGCTATTAGCGTATCCGGGATTTCTGTGTACTTCTGTGCCAAATTTGACAGCTCCCCGCCGCCAAGCGCGGACAGCGCCGCATTTGGGTCGGAAAAGGAAAACGCAGAGAGGATTTCGCCAAGCGCCTGTTCACTATCCTCTCCCTGGGAAACGAGTTCTGCCAGCAGGGTCGTCTTATCGAGCACAGCCAAGGTGTCCCCCTTTTTTACAGTGTCTCCTACCTGCACGGAAAGGGACTTTAGATAAACCGGTAAATCTGCCGAAAGCTTGTAAGTATTTTTTGCCTCAAGTTCCCCGCTCGCAGAGACATAGGACTGCTTCTCCACTTCCCCTGCCTGAACAACGGTCACGACCGGAAGGCTTCGTTCAAATTGTTTCGGCAGGATAAGGGCGGTTCCCATTACCGCGAGAGCAAAGACAGACAGTAAAATTTTATGTTTCATCGTTTCCCTCCAGGTATCAAAAGCCGAAGGACCGGCTTTATTTCCGGGAGGTTCTTACTACGCCCTTTACATCCGCAGAAAAACAAAAACCCCCGGTTCAAACTCTATTGTTTGACTCGGATGGGTTTTTATACGCCGGGATTTTTGCACTTTGATACATAATCGAGGAAAGGGACAACCATACTAATTTCCGGTTGAAAAGAAAGGGTAACCTCTTCTTCCGGGGTATTTTGAAAGGATGAAAACGATGAATCTGATTTGCTGTGATGAACCATGCCGGCATCAAAAAGAGGGGTACTGTACTCTGCACACCACAGGGCCAGTTTCCTCTCAGGCCAATCTGCGCTGTCCCTACTTTGAATCCAAGGAAGAGATAAAGGGCAATTCCGTGGATACAGGCACTACTCCTTTGAAATAGCGGCCACCGCCTCATAAATCGAGCGAACCGGTACCACCTCAATCGGATATCGATTGAGATTGCGGATGCTTTTCAGACTTTGCTTGGGAACAATACATTTCGTAAAACCAAGTTTGGCCGCCTCTGCAATGCGAAGTTCCGCAGAGGACACCGAGCGGATTTCCCCCGCTAGGCCAAGTTCGCCGAACGCGATCACTCCGTCATCAATCGCCTTATTCTTGAGCCCGGAGACAAGGGAAAGCGCAACGGACAAATCCGCCGCCGGCTCATCAATGCGAAGTCCGCCAATCACGTTGATATAGACGTCGCTTGTCCCAAAATAGTAGCCGAGCCGCTTTTCAAGCACTGCGACTAGCAATGCCATGCGGTTAAAGTCGAAGCCCGTAGCAACACGGCGTGGGGCGGCAAAATTTGTTTTGGTCACAAGCGCCTGCACTTCCGCGAGGATGGGGCGCGTACCCTCCATCACGCAGGCGACACAGGTGCCGGAAACATGGGTCGGCCTGCCTTCGAGGAGCATCATGGAGGGATTTTCGACTTCCCGCAAACCGGTATCCTGCATTTCAAACACGCCGATTTCATTGGTAGAGCCATACCGGTTTTTGACGGCGCGCAAGATACGGTAAGCCATCTGCCGGTCACCTTCGAAGTGGAGCACTGCGTCCACGATGTGCTCAAGGACTTTCGGGCCCGCAATTGCACCGTCTTTATTGACATGGCCGACTAAAATCGTCGGGATGTCAAGACTCTTTGCCACGGAAAGCAGGCGGGAGGTACACTCCCTGACCTGGGAGACGCTTCCCGGCGAAGAGGAGAGCTGGTGAAGATTCATTGTCTGGATGGAGTCGATCATCACAATATCCGGATGATACTGTTCCATCGTCGCAGTGATAACGTCAATATCCGTCTCACTCACTACATAGAGATTCGCGCAGTCGACTCCAAGTCTGTCGGCACGCAGCTTGATTTGGCGTACCGATTCCTCGCCGGAGATATACAGGATGGAATGCACCTGCCCGAGATATTGACAAATCTGCAGCAGCATGGTGGATTTTCCGATACCCGGGTCGCCCCCGAGCAGTACAAGGGAACCCTTGACAAGCCCGCCGCCCAAAACGCGGTCGAGCTCCGCCAGACCGGTGTGATAACGCTCTTCTTCGCTGGTATCCACATCCTGGATGCTGGCAAGCTTTACTGTCTGCATTTGGGATGCTGTCACCGGAGCGCGCTTGGAGGAAGCCGGCTCCGCAGATCTTACTTCTTCCATCAGCGTGTTCCATTCACCACAGTCCGGGCATTTCCCGTACCATTTGGGCGATTCATACCCGCATTCACTGCATACATAAATAGTCTTTTGTTTGGAAGCTGCCATTTGGTGCTCTCCTTTCCGTTAAACATCCTGAGCCCCTTCCCCGTTTAGATGGGCGGTATTCTGATACCCTGCAGCCATTTGAGTGTAGCGCATCAGGCCACTGTAGATGGAAAAGGCAACTTTGTTTCGATATTCCTGTGTGGAGAGAAGTGACGCTTCCTCCGGATTAGAGATAAATCCGCACTCCACAAGTACTGCCGGCACTTCCGATTGGTACAGGAGATAGAGCTCCTTTCCGCCTTCTTTGCACTGTCGCTTATTGGTTTTGTCAAGCTGGTCGGCCATCCCGCTTTGGAGCAGTTCAGCCAACACCTTGCTCTGTTCGTTTTTGCGACCGTAAAAGACCTGGGCGCCTTTGTATTTTCCCTGAGGGAATTGATTTTGATGGATGCTAATAAAGATGGCATCCGGATTTTCTGTTGTCATCTTCAGCCGGTTTTTCAAATCCGATGTTTTCTGTTCTTTCACTGTTTTTGCGGAAGGGTTGTGAATAGAAATATCCGTCTCCCTGGTCATCAAAACTTCAAACCCGCTTGTTTCCAGCATGGAACGGAGCGTCAGTGCAATATCAAGATTGATATCCTTTTCCACAAGGCCATCCACCCCGATCGCCCCGCCGTCAATGCCGCCGTGGCCGGGATCCAGGATTATTTTGGTTCGCACCGTTTGCTGCGCCATCACTTGACGGTCGCCGACGCGAGAGATATGCCCCACACAGACGAGTACAGGGATCAAAACAGCGAGCAAAACCAAGAGCAGCCGCGCAATACGCTTTATCATAAACAATCACCCTACACCACAAGTATGCAGGGTGATGCTACGTTTATGTTGCCCGCAGTAAAATTCTCTGTTTGTTTAACCTTCCACGGTCTCAAGTAAAATCTTGTTGTCAAAACCTGCGTACGCCTATGTTTTTTCTGCCTCAAGCACCAAGATTGCCCGCTTGGAGTATCCCCTTGCTAAAAAGCTTCCAGGACCTCCATACGTGCTCTTCTTTGCCGCCGTCAATGCGGTCCTCCGAAGTTTTCCATCGAGCGACCGCCGATATCTGTCAGGAATCCGGTCCTGAACCAGTTTCCCAAATTCCCGGTTTGCTGCTTTGAAGATCTCTGCTGTTATTTTTTACTGTCCTTTGCCTTTTGATACATGATTTTATCCATAAAGGACACCTGCTTGTACCCCACATAGTAAAACAGGGTCGTTGCAGCGGGAATAATAAGAGGAACCACCAAAGTGATAACCGTGAGCATTCCCCAGCCGAGTTCCTGCAGGGTCATCGCACCGCCAACACACATAGAAATCGGCACGACAAACTGGCTGTTGACCAGTCTGTAAGCAGGGAGCATATCGACAATGAAACCCAATTTTCCAAGTACCAGAAGTATAAAGGAAATCACATAGGGAATCATCAGTACCAAACCGAATAATAGGCCGGTAAGCTTATTTTCCTTTTTTACACCAATTTTGACTCGGTTGACATCCCGGTCGCCGTATTCGCGAAGCGGAGAATACAGCAGCATCAGATATGAAAGCAGCGCCACAACCTGGCAGATAATTTTTGCGCTGAGGTACTCGTCCATCAGTGCTCCAAGCGAACTGATAAAGATAAAACAGATGACCGAGCCCAACAGCATCATTAACAGCAAGGTCACACACATGTTGACAAAGGTGTTTTTTTTCATTCGTCTCTCTCCTAATTCCGGGTTTACCTTCGCTGCCGCATGGCGAATCAAACGCTGATATTTTCATGGGACCTTCCCCATGCTCCGTATTGTTCAATTATACAGGAAAACACCGCCGGATACAAGCGCAAAAGACCTCCGAACCAAAAAGGCACAGAGGTCTTTTTTATGCAGGTACTGTGTGATTACGCGCCCAGGTGGTCGTCGAGTAGCTGAGTATAAGTCTCCTCATCACGGACACCGACGAGCTGCTCTGCTACATCACCGTCATCAAAGAGGATCACTGTTGGAATCGACTGTACACCGTATTTCAAAGCAAGCTCTTGCTCCTCATCAATGTCGATTTTAAGAACAGGGACTTTGCCATCGTACCTGTCGGCAATTTCATCAATCGTTGGTGCAAGCATTTTACAAGGTCCGCACCAGGTTGCGAAAAAGTCAACCAGGACATGTTTGTTGTCTTTCAAAAGTTCCTCAAATTTTTCTTTGTTGCCGTGCATTGCTGCCATAATCATTTACCTCTTTCCTTGTACTTTCTATTTTTTCAGGCCTTACGGCCAACCATCGCAAATCCTTCTTAGCATTCCAAGGTTTTTCCTCGTTATGCCTCAATTACGTCCAGTTCATTCTCCCGCACTTCCCTGCCGCATTCTTCACAGTAGTATTTCAGACGGACGGAGTGCCCACATGATGTGTGAATCAGCCGTTTGTAGCAGGTGGAAAGATGTTTTTCTCCCCATAGCATAATGCTGTGGAATACCATGTGCAAATCTTCCCCCGCTTCAGTTAGTCCATAGCGGTAACGTGGCGGATGCTCTTGGTACAGTTCTGATTTTATCAGGCCGTCTTCCTCCAGGGATTTGAGCCGTTCCGACAACAAATTGCTTGCAATCCCAGGCAAAGCCTGCTGCAGCTGATTGTAGGTGTCGTTGCCGTGCATGACTGCATATAAAATCAAAAGCGTCCATTTATCCCCCAGCAAATTGAGAGACTGTGCGACATTGCAGGGCAGCTGGTATTGATTCTTCATCGGCCTGCCTCCTCTTTTCTCTCCGGTTTTATCATATGCTAATAACTTTATTTTGTCAAGTAACTTTATAAATAAAATTCTACTAATTAAGTGTTTGTTTGCATTTGTTAGTATTCCTATATTGTGCAGAGGATTTCACCTGCTTCATCCCGCTTAAAATGATGAAATCCAACGATATTTTAAGCCGTTGTAACCTTTCCGCCGGCATTGGGGGTTATAAAATTATCCCGATAGAAAGCTGAGCCAACGTCAGTCCGTCAGCAAAGAGCCTGTTTCATACTCCGGATGTATTCACAGCACGGTTCAATACCGTCTTCCCCATACTGCTCAATTTTCTGCACCAGCTGAGTATCCACAACGATCCCGTCGAGCAGCGGGAGGAACGGAGGAAGCTCCTCGGGAGAGGCGGCGTCACAGCCGATCACACAGGGGATATCCTGCTCCTCTTTCACGAGGGAAATGATTTTACTCGGGTCGGTAATGATCTCCGGCCGTGTACTCGGGACAGGTGCAATGCTGACAAATCCCTGAGCAACCTTTGCGAGAGTATGGATACGCTCTTGAGTTCCGGAGGCAATCATGCATGTGAGCTTGACGTCATATTTCCGGCAATAGGGAACCAGCAGTTCCCTTTCCTCAAAAGGGACATCCGGCACACTGAGGACATCGACTCCGAATGCGGCACAGCGCTCAAAGAAACGCTCGATTCCGTACACATAAATCGGGTTAATGTAACTCATCACAAGCAGGGGAATCTCCGTCTCCCGGCGGACTTCCCTGAGCATATCAAACACGCCGTCCATAGTAGTTCCTGCTTGGAGCGCGCTTTCATCCGCACGCTGAATCGTGATACCGCCCGCAACCGGGTCTGAAAACGGGATACTGACCTCCAATGCATCCGCGCCGGCTCTTGCCGCTGCAACCAGCAACCGCTTGGTCATATCCAGACTGGGATACTCCGCCGTCACAAAAGGAATCAATGCTTTCTTGGAGGTAAATGCTGTACTCAGTTTATTAGTCATGGATATCCACCCCTCTGTATCTCGCAATCGCTGCAACGTCCTTATCTCCACGTCCGGAGAGGTTGACGACGATTTTGTCTCTGTCAAGCGTCGGTGCAAGCTTTTTGTGTAGGTTGTACAATGATGTGTTACAGAGGCAGATAAAATGAAATAGACAGCAAG
>ERZ781272.1227-NODE-1227-length-10371-cov-3.240209_pt1 | contig 10371 bp, 15 predicted proteins | sample MGYA00375850_ERZ781272 | MGnify/ENA primary metagenome ERZ781272 (study PRJEB29790, sample SAMN06051246) | human gut metagenome | host: Homo sapiens | place: USA: Cincinnati, Ohio | collected 2013-06-21 | study: EMG produced TPA metagenomics assembly of the Gut...
ACCTGCGGCGTATTCATTTTCAGCACGCTGGGAGTCGGCGTTACCCAGTATGCGCCCTACGCCGTGTTTAACTGGCTGATGCCCATTGCTGTTATCGTGCTGGCCTTTATGGGCTTGACGGTGTGCGATATGAATGGCGTCCGTCTGGCAAAGAAAAAGAAGATGGAAAAGGCGGAAGCGGCTGTAAAGTAATTTAGTATAAGGAAATAGAATGATGTCTGCAAACCAAAATCGTTGTCCTTTTTTAGAAGTTGATCTGGATAAATTGCGAGAGAATCTGGAGGAACTTATTGAGCACTGCCATGATTCTTCCGTCGAAATTGCCGGTGTCGTCAAGGGTGCCACCGCACTTCCGGAAGTAGTCCGGGTTTTTGCAAACAGCGGGGTGCGCTTTGTCGCAACCTCCCGCGTGGATCAGCTGCGTATCATCCGCCAAATGGGGATCCAAAAACCGCTGATGCTCATTCGTATTCCCATGCTTTCCGAGCTGGAGGATGTGGTTGCGCTGAGTGACGTAAGCCTGCAAAGCGATCTCACGGTGATTCGTGCCCTCAATGCGGAAGCACAGCGGCAGGGAAAACTCCATCAGGTCATGCTGATGATCGATCTGGGGGATCTGCGGGAAGGCTTTTGGGACGCTGAGGAGTTGGTTTCTGCGGCGGTGGAGATCGAGACGTCCCTTAAGAATCTGCAATTGATCGGCGTGGGCGTCAACCTGAGCTGCTACGGTTCCATTAAGCCCAATACGAGAAATATGCAGGGACTGGTCAGTTTGGCGTCTGACGTGGAAAAAGCCATTGGTCGTCCGCTGGAATATGTCAGCGGCGGGGCATCCACTTCCGTGCACATGGTTCTGAACGGAACTATGCCCTACCGCGTAAATCTTCTTCGTTTGGGCGAAATCGTGCTTACCGGCGGAATCTATGGCTGCTATCCCGACTTTACCCACAAAGATGTGTTTACACTGAAGGCTGAGGTAGTAGAGTGCCGCGACAAACCCAGCTTTCCCGTTGGAGAACTGACAGTGGATGCCTTCGGCAAGATTCCTCACTATGACGACAGGGGAATTCGGCGGCGCGCGCTGGTTGCCATTGGGCGAGTGGATTACGGAGACTTTACCAGCATCACGCCCAGAATGACCGGCATTAAAATTTTGGGAGCGTCCTCCGATCATACGATTTTGGATGTGGAGGATGTGAAGGACCGGATTAAGGTCGGTGACATTTTGGAATTCGATGTCAGCTATGCCGCGCTTGTATATCTGACCAATACGAAGAGCGTGCAGATTGTCTGCCGGGGCGAAGACCTCGTATAAATCCTAGGCAACACCGAACAAAGAACGCCTAGCGGCTTTGCGCACAGCTTGCTTGCATATTTCCCGCTCTCTTGCACAGAAATTTTTGCCAGACGTCAGTATGGCGGCAAAATTCCGATACAATCTGACGAAAAATCTGACTGCGCAATTTCTGTGCGGTGCTGTCGTTATTTTAAGCGCATAGGAGGCTCCCGCCATTAGGCGGGAGCCTCCCGTCTGATTCCGAAAAGATGACGGATATCGCATGGTTATAATTTGCGAGAACAGATTAAGAGAGCCTTCTTTGCTAACATTTTCACCGGAGATATCCCACTGCTATTGAGGAGCTTGGTGTCGTCGGCGTTCGACGGTATGCTGAACTTTATTTTTCTGGGGTTGCTTTAATGGAGGATGTATGCTCGAAGTTGTTAAATTTATCGCGAGAGTCTTTGCGGAAGATGGGGAAGAGGCTTGGGGCGGAATAAAGAAAACATGAGCAAAAGAGTCAGGCTGCTGCTGACTAAAATGGCAGGAAGGCTCTGACCGCAGGCTACAGCCGTAGGGCTGGAGACGGCGATGAAGCAGTGCCGCACAGGAACGGCGCAGTGCACCCGGACGTACAATGATAATGCGGCAGCTCTCACAGAGTACATCACTAGGGAAGGGAGGGTATTCTATGCGTCGCTGTCGCAACTGGCGTTGTGGTTGGGTCTGGAATGGACGTTGCTGGTGTTGCTGCTGCGGACCCATCTGCCGGTAATCTAGAAATGCCCCGCGGGAGTTTCGGCTCCTGCGGGGTTGCTTTATTTCTATCAGATTGTTGCCTCTGCCGGTCGATAATAACGGCGTTTTCACAGTTTTTACGGTCAAAGGGGTTTTCCGGTACCTTTGCTTAGTAAAATGAAAGAATCTGAATTATATGGAAAGGGCTTCCCATGTGTTCATCTGAGTGAGTTCGACCTTCCTGCCATATTGGTTCTCGCGAAAGCTGATCTTAAACTTCTGCGTCATGCGGTTGAGATCAATGACTTCGCCTTCGTCAAACTTGCCGAAGGCGGTCCGGTATCTGGGATGGAGTAAAAAGGTGTACTTCATGTTGGGAGAGGCCTGACAGGCAAACGCAGATTTGCCGGACATGGCGATGCCAATAGAGGCATCCCGCGCGGAGATCAGGTTGTCGCAGGAGATGCCCAGACGACCCTTGGCGGTAAGTGCATCAGTGGGAATGAACTTGAACGTGCCGCCTTGCTTCGTGAATCCGATGATGTTGCTGCTCAAATCGGCGGGGTCTGTCGGGATGACTCAAACACAAACCCGAATACCAGAAGGCCCTGCTTGCTCCAGATAAAGCCGTAGTCAATGTTCCATACAAACCGCAGGGTCGTCTCGGGATGAGCCTGCTTAAAGAATCGGACCAGAGAACGGATATCTTCGGATTGTTGGTCATGGGTCTGAAATAGGCAGATGTCTTCGACATCGGTACCGCAATGCATGACGCTTAGAGTTTAACGAGCCATTCTTACAGTCCTCCAAAAATGTAAGGAAAATTTGGAAGTTGTATTGACAAAGATAGTTAGTCGTGGTAAACTACAAAGCGCAAGGAAGGTTAGAAGAGTCTAACCACTATTTTAGCACAAGAAGTTAGCTGCGGCTAATTTCTATGAGAGGAAGGAGATTACGGATGATACCGTTGACGATGGCAAAAAGCGGAGAGACGGTGACGATCCAAAAAATATCCGGCAAGGATGAAATCCGCCAACATCTTGCGGAGCTGGGTTTTGTAGTGGGTGGCGAGGTGACGGTGGTCAGCGAAATTGCGGGAAATCTCATTTTGCAGGTAAAGGACAGCCGAATTGCTCTGGACAAGACCATGGCAAACCGGATTATGATTTGATTGGGAGGAATCGACATGAAGACTTTGAAAGATGTAAAAGTGGGAGAAGATGCAACCGTGGTAAAACTCCACGGAGAGGGCCCCACGAAGCGCCGGATCATGGACATGGGAATTACCAAGGGTGTGGAAATCCATGTGCGCAAGGTAGCGCCGCTGGGCGATCCCATGGAACTGCATGTCCGCGGCTATGAGCTCTCCGTCCGCAAGGCGGATGCGGAGATGATTGAGGTTCAGTAATCGCGTATACATAAGCGGCAGAGGCCGCTATTTTTAAGAAGAAAAGTTAGCGTATACTAACAATGGAAGGGAGAACGCAATGAACATCAAAATTGCACTGGCAGGCAATCCGAACTGCGGAAAGACCACGCTGTTCAACGACCTGACCGGTTCCAATCAATACGTGGGTAACTGGCCCGGTGTAACGGTAGAGAAGAAGGAGGGCAAGCTGAAAAAGCACAAGGATGTGGTGATTCAGGATCTGCCCGGCATCTACTCACTGTCCCCCTATACGCTGGAGGAGGTAGTAGCCCGAAACTATCTGGTCAAAGAAAAACCCGACGCCATCTTGAACATTGTGGATGGCACCAACATTGAGCGGAACCTCTACCTCACCACCCAGCTCATCGAACTGGGCCTGCCGGTTGTAGTGGCGGTCAACATGATTGACCTAGTGCGGAAAAACGGCGATAAGATCGATCTTGTCAAGCTGGGGGAGGCCCTTGGCTGTCAGGTGGTGGAGATGTCCGCCCTGAAGGGTGAGGGCGGTATGGCCGCCGCCGAACAGGCCATGACTCTGGCCCAAACCCACAAGACGGTGGAGCTGCCTCATGTGTTCACCGGCAGTGTGGAGCACGCCATCGCCCACATCGAGGAATCCATTCAGGGCAAGGTAGACGAACAGTATCTGCGCTGGTACGCCATCAAGATCTTTGAACGAGATGAACAAGTGCTGGAACATCTGTCCATGGACAGTGAGCTGGCGGCTCATTTGGAGGAACACATCGCCGATTGTGAAAAAGAGCTGGATGACGACGCTGAAAGCATCATTACCAACCAGCGCTACGCCTATATCAACGGAGTGGTCACCAAGGCCGTGAAGAAGCAGCGTGCCAAGCACAGCTTGTCCGTCTCTGATAAAATCGACCGTATTGTCACCAATCGCGTCTTGGCCCTGCCCATCTTCGCGGGGATCATGTTCCTCATTTACGCCATCGCCATGGGCGGCTGGTCCATCTCACTCGGCACCAAGGGTACCGACTGGGCGAACGACGTGCTCTTCGGCGAGTGGGTGCCCGGCCTGTTCGATGTCATTCTGGGCGGCTTGGGCGTGGCCGAAGGAACGTGGGTCTACGGCCTCATTCAGGACGGCATCGTGGCTGGCGTGGGCGCGGTGCTGGGCTTCGTGCCTCAGATGCTGGTGCTGTTCCTGCTGCTGGCCATTCTGGAGGATGTGGGCTATATGGCCCGGGTGGCTTTCATCATGGACCGGGTGTTTCGCAAATTTGGGCTTTCCGGCAAGAGCTTTATCCCCATGCTGGTGGCCACCGGCTGCGGCGTGCCCGGCATCATGGCCTCTCGCACCATCGAGCAGGACCGGGATCGGAAGATGACCGTTATGACCACCGGCTTCATCCCCTGTGGCGCCAAGATGCCCATTATCGGTCTGTTTGCCGGCGCTATATTCGGCGACTCCGCTTGGGTGGCCACCTCCGCCTATTTCATCGGCGTGGCGGCGGTCGTTGTCTCCGGCATTATGCTCAAGAAGTTCAAAGCCTTTGCCGGTGAGCCGGCACCCTTTGTTATGGAACTGCCCACCTATCACGCTCCCTCTGCGGGCAATGTTCTGCGGGCAACTTGGGAGCGGGGCTGGTCCTTCATTAAGCGGGCGGGCACCATCATTTTGATCTCTTCCATCGTTCTGTGGTTCCTCCAAGGCTATGGCTTTGTGGATGGTGTGTTCCAAGCTGTTGAGGACAATAACGACTCCCTGCTGGCTGTGATCGGCAATGCGGTGGCATGGATCTTCTATCCTCTGGGCTGGATCGGTGACATGGCTTGGAAGGCGACTGTGGCCACCGTCACTGGACTGATTGCGAAGGAAGAGGTGGTCAACACCTTCGGCGTACTGTACCACTATGCTGGAGAGATCGACCTGATGGAGGACAGCAGTCCTCTGTGGACTCTGGTGGCCGGCGACTTTACCGCGCTGTCTGCCTACTCCTTCATGATCTTTAACCTGCTCTGCGCCCCCTGCTTTGCTGCCATGGGTGCAATCAAACGAGAGATGAACAACACCAAGTGGACGCTGGGTGCCATTGGCTACATGTGCGGATTTGCTTATGTGATCTCCATGATCGTCTATCAGGTTGGCGGGCTAATCATCGGTGAGGTGTCCTTCGGTATCCTTCCCGCCATCGCTATTGCAGCGCTGATTGGCCTGATTTATCTGCTGGTGCGCAAGGGTTATCAGCCCGAGGGCGAGATCCATCATTTGACCTCCGTCTCCGCGGCGGCAAAGGTTTGAAACAGAAAAGGAGGGCTGGAAAATGCCTGAATATGTTGGCACTGTGATCGTTATCCTAGTTCTGGTCCTAGTCGTTACCCTCGCGATCCGCTCTCTGTGGAAGTCCCACAAAAAGGGCGGCGGTTGCTCAGGCGACTGCGGCTCCTGCGGCGGCTGTCACAAGCACTGATTCAAATTTACGAGGGGACGCGGGCAAAGAAAAACTGCTCGCGTCCCTTTATTTTGGAGGACCGTATGGATTTGAGCGGCTCACATTTAAAATATCTTCTGACGATCTACGAGTTGTCAAAAACAACGTTGGATGTGGGAGCGGCGGAGGTGGCGCGGGCAATGAAAGTATCCAAGCCGTCAGTAACCAGAATGCTGGGAATCCTGATGGAGCGGGGCCTTTTGGTGCGGGAGAGATATGGTAAAATTTACTTGACCGACAAGGGAATTCTGTTAGCGCGGGACTTTGGCAGCCGGGTGGCGCTTTTGAAAGCGCGTATTCCCGCTCTGGGATTGCCGCTGACTGAGGAGGAACTGTTGGAAAGTGCCTATCTGCTGGCATCTGAGCTGCCGGAACATGTCTTTGCACCCCAGCGGATGTGCCCGCAGATATAAGCGGCTCCTATCGTGCATGGATGTTGCTCGGGGAGGCTATGCACTGCGCAATAAAATGCGGGATTGGTGCATACTCTCTGAACGGCACTGAATCGTAAAGATAAAGGAATATGACGCTGCGAAGCGGCAGAAGGTGACTGCATGTGAAAACTCATGATGGAAAAGCGTTTTGGATGCGTTGTGCCGGGTTCTATGACCGCTTTATGAAAAAAGACAATATGGCCTATGAGCAGATGTGTACGCTGATGCGGCCATACATATGGAACAAAACCGTGCTGGAACTGGCGACGGGAACCGGCTTGATTGCACATGAGCTGGCCCATGATGCCCGCAGCATTGAGGCCACGGATTATGCCCCCGAGATGATTGCGGAGGCAAAACGCCGCGATGCGTCCAGCAAGCTCCACTTTTCCGTGCAGGATGCCTGCCATCTGCCCTATGCGCCTCAAAGTTTCGAGGTCGTGGTGATGTCCAATGCTTTGCACATTATGCCTCAGCCGGAGCTGGCTCTATCGGAAATTCAGAGGGTACTGGCAGATGACGGAGTATTCATTGCCCCAACCTTTACCCATGCGGAGATGGGCCTGTGGGCCCGGTGGCGGGCAGAGATGATGAAAATGGTCGGGTTTCCGCTGCAAAAGGCATGGACGCCGGAGGCGTATTTGGCTTTTTTGCGGGCAAACGGATTTGAAATCGTGGAGAGCCGGGTTCTAAAAGCGTCGTTTCCGCTTACCTACGCTGTTTGCCGAAAGTCTGGCGGGAGAAACTAGACGGGCCCGCACCTTTCTGTGGTTAATTTAAGGACAGAGTAAGCTGCGGTATGGTGCAAGGCATAGCCGGATGAAGATCGGCTGTGCCGGGCCATCATGCAGTGCGGCTACAATGAGGAAGCGCCCAAGCAGAAATGAAGGGCGGGGGTGGCTATAAAATTTTCAGACGAAAAAGTACGGGCTGTGACAAAAAGGAAAAAAGTGCGCTAAAAGAGAAAAACAGGGTTGACAGCCGAGAGTTGCTGTGGTACTATTTGTTTGTAGTTAGAAGTAACTAACCAAACTGCTTGCGAGAAACGGCCAAGGCTGGCCGTGTATTTTCAAAAGCGTGGTTAGCTAAAGCTAACCACAACCGCGAAAGTTCTTTCTGTTTGCGCACAACTGGATGCGTCGCGTATCTGAATTTGCTTCGGCGACAGGGAAGCCCGTTAAAGAAGTCTTGATTGGATGCAGGCGCGCACTATGAGGCACAAGCGGAGATGAACCTTCTCCTCTCTACTCCCCTTTCCTGACAGGCCGACATGGAGGGCAGGCTGCTGCATCGGGCCGACGTGGTAGCCTGCCAACCATACGACCGTTTTGAAAGAGGGTGGAGGACATTTACAAGCCTTCTTTTCCCGGTTTCCGCGCAGGGAAACCTGCGCGGAAACCACCCCTTAAAGAGCGTATCCTGATAACACGGCGAAAGGAAATAAAACGTATGCGAACCGATAGTCTGATTGGCGTAGACGACGCAGGCAAGCCGCACATGAGAAACATAGATTTTACATTTGGCGTCGAAATGGAATTTGTCAATCTCTCCGAGGGAAGAATTTTTTAAGACCAGAGGTTAGAAATAACTAACTATTTTGCTAAAAGGAAGGATCAGACCATGAATAAAGTAGCAATTGTATTTTGGAGCGGTTCCGGAAACACGGAGAAGATGGCGTCCTGCATTGCCGAGGGTGTGAAGGATGCCGGAGGCGAGGCAGATTTGCTGGCGCCTGCGGAATTTTCCGCTGACAAGCTGAAAGAATACGGTGCGGTGGCGTTCGGTTGCTCCGCGCAGGGCAGCGAGGTTTTGGAGGAGGGCGAGTTTGAGCCTATGTTCTCCGGACTGGAAGGTTCTCTTTCCAGCAAAAAAATTGCCCTGTTCGGCTCTTACGGCTGGGGCGACGGTCAGTGGATGCGCGACTGGTGTGCCCGCTGTGAGGCAGCCAATGCAAACCTCTTTGAAGAGACTGGTTTGATGGCCAATGAGATGCCGGACGAGGCTGGGCAGGAAAACTGCCGCGAGCTGGGCCGGGGTCTTGCAAAGTGGTAATCGCCGCCTGATTTTTACCATAGCTTACCTCATTTTAGCCCCCACGCGGATGCCATACCGCGTGGGGGCATTCCTCCGGATTGCGAAAGAGGTGCGTTGCAGATAATGCAGACGGTACAGTCTATTTTTGAATACCATGATCTGATCGAGGCAATTGTGGCGGCGATAGAGATGCGGGACATCCATACACTGCATCACTCGGAGCGGGTCAGCAATATGACGGAGTGCATTTGCCAATGTCTAAAGCTGTCGGCGGAGGAATGCCGAATCTGCCATATTGCTGCAGATTTGCACGATATTGGAAAGATAGGTGTTTGCGATGCGGTTTTATTAAAAAGAGGGCCGCTGGACGAAAACGAGTGGGGAGAGATGCAGTCACATGCAATGATCGGCAGCTATATTTTGGGGAAAGTAGAGCGATTTGCCACAATCGCACAAATTGTTCGTCATCACCACGAGCGTTGGGACGGCACTGGATATCCGGATCATTTTGCGGGGGAACAGATTCCTTTGGGAGCGAGAATTATTGCCGTGGCAGATTCGATAGATGCAATGCTGTCTGACCGCAGCTATCGTCAAGCACTTTCCATTGAAGCCTGTCGGCAAGAGATCGAAGGAAATCTTGGAAAAATGTACGATCCGAGCATAGCTGCTGTGGCGCTGAAAAATTGGACAGATGTGCTGAACGCGCGCAGAAAATCCATTCATATTCAGATTAGTGAGGATCTCTTCACTGAATGTCATTTAAGAGGGTGGTCAGGCATGACTGGAAAATTGGAAAGAGCGGCAGTAGTCCCTGATACCCCTCGTGTTCCAAACACCATTTTACGGATGTCAGAACCAAAGATGAGTAAAGTTCCGACAGATAATCGAGACGTATCGTGTCTGAAATAGCGTTGTGGTAGGCTGCCTGAAACCGCGATTTCAGGCAGGCGGCCATGTCGTCATAGAGATGGATTGTCTCCGTGCGGATGGTAAACAGACGCAGCAGACTTTCACGGTGCTCGAAAAAGATTTGATAGAACTGCTCTATGGATGCGGCTGCAGTCTGATGATCCCCAGCCTGAAAGCGGCTGTCTACTGCTGTTTGAAATGCAGAGAGCCACACGGCGCAGAGATGCTCCGCCAGAGCATATTTATCGGTGTAGTGCCGGTAGAACGTGGTGCGGTTGATAAGGGCCTCTGATAAAATATCCCCAACCGTGATCTTCTCAAAGCTCTTGCAGCCCAGCAGACGGATTAGGGCATCTTCAATGGCTCGCCGGGTCTTAACGATGCGAAGATCGCTTTCATTCATAAAATCGCTTCCTCTCAAAGAGAGCATAGCAAAGCACGGAAAGATAAGCAACAAAATGTTGCTTATTGGCTGCTTATCCGCACAGCGGCATGGACTTTGATGCTTGCGCAGCGCGGCGGAACAGCCTATTCTGGAGAGGAAAGGAAGCGAAATGAAGATGATGAATGAATTGGTTTGGCTGCCGCCGCTGTTGTTTATTCTCCACGATATGGAGGAAATTGTCTGGGCGTTGGCATGGAAACGCGGGGAGATGGGGCGCAAGCGGTATTTGCAAATGCGCTTTACACCCTTTGGAACTGCCGACAGCACAGGCGGATTTTCCTTCTGCGTCTATGAGGAACTGTTGATTTTGACGGCGGCATCCCTGCTGGGCCGGTGCTGCGGTTTTTACGGATTGTGGTTTGGACTGCTGGCAGCCAATATACTCCATCTGGTGGTTCTGCATCTCGTGGGGACCACACTCGTGTACCGGTCCTATGTGCCGGGGCTGGTTACGGCGGGCTTGACCGTCATTCCGGCAGTCTGGGTTTTGATTCGGGCAGAACGGCTGCTTGGGTATACCGGCTGGCAGCTGACTGCCTGAGTAGTCTTGGGCGTAGCGATTGCAGGCGGGAATCTGCGTTTCTTACACCGGCGTGCTTCTAAAATCGGAGCATGGGTGGAGAGGAGCATGGCAGATGTTTGAA
>ERZ781272.1228-NODE-1228-length-10365-cov-3.928516_pt1 | contig 10365 bp, 7 predicted proteins | sample MGYA00375850_ERZ781272 | MGnify/ENA primary metagenome ERZ781272 (study PRJEB29790, sample SAMN06051246) | human gut metagenome | host: Homo sapiens | place: USA: Cincinnati, Ohio | collected 2013-06-21 | study: EMG produced TPA metagenomics assembly of the Gut...
GGGGCGGCGGCGGGGAAACCGTTTGTGTTCGAGGGGGGGGAGGGGGGGGGGGGGGGTTCGACCGCCGTGGCGCTGGCCGACGTGCTGGCCGATTTGGCGCGCACGCACCAGGTGATCGTCGTCACGCACCTCGCGCAGGTGGCCGTCCGAGGCCAGGCGCACTACGTGGTGCGCAAGGCTGCGGGGGACGAGGGGGCCATGCCCGAAACCGACCTGCGGCAGCTGCCCGAAAGCGAGCGTCCCGCCGAAATCGCGCGCATGCTGTCGGGCGATGCTACCGAGACATCGCTTGCGCACGCGCGCGAGATGCTGGCCCGAGCGGCCGGATAGCCCAAGCGGGCGACTCGTTTTTCTTGCGTTCCGCGCCGTTCGCTGTTAGCGGCGATCCCCGTTGCGTTGTCTGCCGATGGCGGTTGTGCAGGAGATTTCCCCTGCGGTGCACAAAAAGATGCGACGTTTGACGCACGGGGCTGAGAAAAGGCGCGACAAAACGAAAGCGCGCTCCCTTGTTGGGAAGCGCGCTTCCTTGACCTGCTGTTTTCTTCGGCTGCTCGAATTGCTGCTGCAAGCTGCGACCGCGAAATATCAAACGTCGCGTCTTTTTGTGCAAAAAAGGACGCGTTTCGTGCAAGGACCCGCCGTGCTGGCGCTCGACGTGCCCTGTCCGTTGCCGGTGCCCTCTCTCGTTGGCTACGAGCGGTTGCTCCGCTTTTTCCGCGTGATCTGCATGGCGATCGCGCAGGTCAGCGTTACGCCGCCGGCGAGAAGCGCGATGCCCAGCGCAATTTGCGGCAGGGGCGCATCGCCCGTCGCGGCGAGTGCGGCGGCGTTCGCCGGTGCCTGCTTGGAGTCGGTCGTGCTTGGCAAGGTTGGGCGCATCGGGCTTCGACTCCGGCTTCGGTGCTGGAGTCTCGGGTTCCGGAGCGGGCGCCGGCGTGTCCGGCGTTGGGGGAACCGGGGGCGTGGGAGCCGCCGCGCCCTGCGCCGCGAGGAGCAACGGCCCGGTGACGACGCTCTTCTTGATCGCGATCGCGCCGGTGGCCGGGTCGTACGTGTAATCGGTGCCCGCGGCCAGTGCGAGCGTTTGCCCGTCGGCCGCCCCGCAGCGCACGTCGATCGCGTCGGGCAGCAGGTAGCCTTCGTTCGCGCTCAGCTGGTAGAGGTTCGCATCTGCGCCGTCCTTCTCGAACGCGGCGGTCAACGCGGCGGACGGTTCCGCCGGGAAGCCTGCAGCCGTGTTCTTCGGCATTGCGCTGGGTACCGCGGCAATGGACAGCCCGGTCAGGTTCGCGCGCAGCGGATACGCGCACGAGGTCACGGTGCCGCCCTGGTCGCTGATGACGTTCTCGAAGATACCGCCTTCGATGACGCCTCGGTTGGTCACGTCGCTAAGGAACGTGCCGCCTGCGATGGTTCCGTGGTTCGTCACGCTGCCGTTGAACGTGCCGCCCGTCAGGACGGCGTTGTTGTAGTCGGGGTCGGGATCGCCGTTGGTTACGGTGCCGTCGAACGTGCCGCCGGATATGGTGCCGCCGCCGGTGGTGGTGTCTTCGTCGTTGCTTGTCACGGAGCTGGTGGAGGAGAACGCGCCGCCCGCGATGACGCCCCTGCTGAGAATCTTGCCGCTGAACGTACCGCCTTCGATGGTTCCGAAGTTGTCTATTTCATCCGAGTTGAACGTGCCGCCTTTGATGGTGCAGGATCGGTTCTCGTCGGGATCGAACCTCATGTATCCGTTCTGCACGTATGCGTTGAATACGCCCTGACCTTCGATGGCTCCGCCGTTGTCCACTCCGATGTTGAACTCGCCGCCGCGTATCGTGCCGTCGTTGGTCACGTTGTTGTTTTCGCCGCCGTCGTTGAACGTGCCGCTCGAAATCACGGCGCCGTCGTAGTTGTTCACGTAGCCGTTGAACGTGCCTCCCGCGATGGCGCCGGCGCCGGCGTTGTTGGATGCGTTTTGCACGGTTCCGTGGAACACGCCGTCCTCGATGGTTCCCTGATTCTGCATGCGGCCGTTGAACGTGCCTCCGCAGATGGAGCCGCCGAGGTTGGAGCTGTTGCCGCTGTTCACCTCTCCGTTGAACGTTCCGCCGTTGATGGCGAAGCCTTTGAATATGTTCACGGACTCGTTGAACGTGCCGTCCTCGATCGCGCCGCTTCTCATCCCCATGACCATGCAGTCGAACGTGCCGCCCGTGATGGTGCCGGAGGAGGTGCTCACGTACGATTTTGTGGGATCGTTCGGGTCGCTGTTGAAGGTTCCACCTGCGATGATGCCCGCGTTTCCGATGCTTGCGGTGAACGCGCCGCCCCTGATCACGCCGCCCGCTTCGTTGCGCACGGCGAAACCGGACGTCTGCGACGCATCGACGAACGTGCCGTCCTCGATGACGCCCTTGTTCCGAAGGAGGTTCTCGCTCGAGACGTTGAGCGCGTGGCCCGTGAACGTGAACGCGTGCCCCGCGCCAAGCGTGAGCTTGCCGTCGGCGTACGTCCAGCCTTCTCCCGACGTGCCGATCGGCGCGCCGTCGGCGCCGATTTCGATGGTGACGGGAACAGCGCTCGCGAATGCGACGTTTGGGTCGAGCAGGCAGACGAATGCGAGGGCGGTAGCAAGAGCGATCAGGCGTTTTCTCATGGGAGTTCCCTTCGGGCAGGTTAACGCTCAGATGCTAGCATGCAAGGGGAGTCTGTAGGCGACCGCTGCGAAAGCGGTGGGATGCGCTGCGAAAAAAGACGGCAGCCAAGCGGCTGCCGTCTCAGGGGAGCGAAAAGGGAAGGGCGCGTTAGATGGACGATGCCATCGCTTCGTCGTCGGGGAGCGCGGCGGCTTCCTCGGAGCGCTCCAGTTTCGACGCCGCTTCGGCGTCGCGCTCGGCCAGGTACTGCTGCATGGAGTAGTGCGTGATGTCGGAGCGGTTGATCACGCCCACCACCTGGCCCTCGTCCAGCACGGGCACCTTCTTCAAGTGGTTCTCGCCCAACACGCGACACACTTCGGGAAGGTCGGCATGCACGTCCACGCCGATGATGCCCTTCGCGCCGATGCTCTTCGCCGGCATGCCCATGAGCTCGTCGAGCTTGCGGGCGAAGTCCTGGTTGCCGCCGTCGGCGTCCACGGTCTGCATGATCATGACCACGGGGTCCATCAGCATCTGCGATCGCTTCGACAGGTAGCGCATGATATCGCCGTCGGATACGAAGCCCACGGCCTTGCCCTGTTCGTCTACCAGCGGGGCGGCGCTGATGTGCCGGTCCATCAGCACCTGCATGGCTTCGGCCACGGTGGCGTTGGCGGGCAGCGTGTACACGTCGCGCTTCATGATGGACTCCAGCACCGTGCGGCGGGAGTTGTCCCGATCCTTCTCGGCGGCCTCGCCCGGTTTGTTCTTCACCAGCGCCACGACCATGACGAAGCCGACGAGGCACAGCGCGCCGGCTAGGGCGAACGCCACGTCGATGCCGAAGATGCTGGCTTGCGTGGGAGTCATCGTCCGGGAGCTCATGTTCGTGGCGATAGTGGAGGCCGAAACGATGATGGCGGTGCCCAGCGAGCCCGCCACTTGGCGGAACGTGTTGTTCACCGAAGTGCCGTGGTTCACCAGCTCGTTGTCGAGCGCGTTCATGCCCCAGGTGGTGATGGGCATGTTCACCAGCGACAGCGAGAACAGGCGCACGGTGTACAGAAGGGTCAAGGTGATGATGCCGGTTTCGGTGCTCAGGAATGCGAAGCAGAACGTAGTCAGCGTGAGCACGCCCATGCCCACGAGCGCCAGCACGCGCGGTCCGTGCTTGTCGAACAGACGGCCGGCGATGGGCCCCATGGCACCCATGATGATGGCGCCGGGCAGCAACACGAGGCCGGACACGGTGGCGGAGTAGCCCATGAGCGACTGCAGGTAGATAGGCACCAAGATGCCTGCAGCCAAAAGCGCGCCTTGCACCAACATGCCGATGATCGTGGCGATGAGGAACTTGCGGTTCTGCAGCACGCGCACCTGCAGCATGGGCTTCTCCATCTTCAGCTGGCGTCGGAAGAAGAACACGAGCGCTACCGCGCCAACGAGCGTGCCGGCGATAGCGTCGGCACGCAGGCCGTAGGAGCCGATGGTGGACAGGCCGTACAATAGGCCGCCGAAACCCAGCGACGACAGGATGACGGAGGGCACGTCGAGCGTGACGTCCTTCTTCGTTTCGCCGCCCTTCTGCAGCACGAACGCGCCGATAAGCACTACGACGGCCGACAGCGCGGTGATGATGTAGAACATATCGTGCCAGGTGTAGCGGTCGATGATGACGCCCGCCACGGTGGGGCCGATGGCGGGGCCGAACGCGATGACGATGCCGAACAGGCCCATGGCCGTACCGCGCTTGTCCACGGGGAACGTCCACATGAGCACCGTCATCACAAGGGGCATGAGGATGCCCGCGCCGGCGGCCTGCACGAGCCGGCCCAGCAGCAGCACGACGAAGCTGGGACCCCAGCCCGCAAGGAAGCTGCCCAACGTGAAGATAACCATGGACACGAGGAAGAGCCGCTTGGTGGTGAAGCGGTCCGTCAAGAAAGCCGTGATGGGGATCATGATGGCGTTCACCAGCGTGAAGCCGGTGGTGAGCCACTGCGCCATGGAGGCGTCGACGCTCATCTCGGTCATGACCGACGGCAGCGCCGGGGCGACGACGGTCTGGTTCAGAACCGTCACGAACGTGCCGAACACCAGCACGGCCAGCATGACGATCTGCTTGCGCGTTAAACCCATATACCTGTTCCTTCCGAATGTGCGCTGCGAACAAAAACGCCTTTGAAGGGGAGCTTGCAGCTAACCCGACTTCAAAGACGCCCGTTGTCATGCGGTTGACGTGATTTACACTCAGTATAAATATTCATTCGGTAGATGAAAAGTGCTCGGCAGTAAAGTTGTGGTACCCTGCACCGAAACGGCACATCGCGGCGATGAAAGGGTGCGCGCAACGTGGAACAGACAAAGCCGTCGGCGGAAGGCCTGCGGTATCGTAAGAAGCTCAAAGCCAGGCTTTCGGTGGAGCGAGCGGCGTTAGAGCTGGTCATCGAACGGGGCTACGACGGCGTGACGGTAGAGGACATCTGCGCCCGTGCCGAGATCTCCAAGAAGACGTTCTTCAACTACTTCCCATCGAAAGCGGCCGCCATCATGGGTCGTCTGGACTCGTTTCCCGACGACGAACAGCTGGTTCGCATCCTCGAAGAGCATAGCGAAGCCTGCTACCTCGACGTGTTGGTCGGCGTAGTGGGAACGGGCGCCGCTTCGGGCGTGGACGAGGGCATTGTGAACCTGCGACGCGAAGCGCTGCGCTCCATGCCTCAGCTGTTCTTTCAAGGTCAGCGCGACATATTGGCTATTCAGCGCTCCATGGCCGACGCTTTGCGCGCGCATTTAGCCGAGTGCCCCGAACGGCGTATGCTGACGGATCGCTCGGTGGAGGAGGAGGCGCTTGTGGCGTCGTCGACCGCTATCGGCCTCGCCCGCACTCGCTCAATGCTGACCGTGTGCGGCGATTTGGAGCCGTCGGCGGCCGAAACGCGCCGCCTTGTCGCCGCGTACCTGTCGGCCGGCGACAAGGCGTGTCAAGGGGACGGGTGATTTGACACGCTTTGATGGTATCAAGGGAATGGTGCCAAAGGGGCGTGTGTCAAGACACCCGTCCCTTTGGCACGCCGGACACGTCCGACGGATGCTGTGAAAAACTTCTTGACAGCTTTTCCTAACACTGTGCTATAGTTTGCGCCACAACTTAATACCTTGAAACCGATGAGGCGAAGGTCAAGCCGTCATGAGCACTCACAGAGAGCGGGCGCAGCTGGGATTCCCGCAGTAAGCTGGATGGTAAATGGATCGCCGAGGGAAAGGGGAAAGGAAGGCGCGGCGCGCAAGCGGCCGGGCTGACCGAGTATCTGGACCGTGAGCCTGCGTTAAGGGCAGAACATGTGTTGGCATGTTCGTGAGAGGGTTCTGCATCGCGGAATCAACTGTGAAGGTGGCACCGCAGGTTTACAAGACCTGTCCTTCGATGAGAAGGACAGGTCTTTTTCATTGCGGGGGCGCACAGCGCCGAGGCCATGAGGTTGATTGCGCGGAGTGATCCTCGTCCGCGAAGTTCGTGCCGGCGAACCAGACGCCCCGGGAGGGGCACGCGACCGGCGGGGACTCCGCCAAGAGAGGATTGAGGAACATGGAACAGCAGATCAAGCGCGAGGTTGCGACGCAAACGGCGACGGCAGGCGAGGCGTCAGCGCCGCGCAAGCGCGAAGTGGCGGCGGCGCCGAGCAGGGCGGGCCTGTCCACGCAGGACCTCATCCTCATCGCCGTGCTGCTGGCCGCGGGCGCGGTGCTCAAGCTGACGGTGGGCTCGCTGCTCTCGTCGATGGGCATGAAGCCGAACTTCATCATCGCGATGTACTGCCTGGCCATCATCCTGACCCGTCCGAAGCTGGGACAGGCCCTGGTCATCGGCCTGCTGGCCGGCCTCATCTGCCAGATCCCCCTGTTGAACGCCACGCCGCTTCTGAACATCCCCTCCGAGGTCCTGGGCGCGCTCGCCTGCGGCTTGCTGATCAAGGTGCCCCTGCGCATCGGCGGCAAGCTCGACCTCAACCCGCTGGTGAACACGTTCGTCTCCACGGTGGTGTCCGGCGGCACCTTCGCCCTGCTGTCCGTCTACATCAACGTGGTGTCCACGGGCGGCGACGTCATGGTGGCCCTGGCCACGTACGCCGCCATCGTCTTCGGCACCGCCACGTTCAACTGCATCCTCGTCCAAGTCCTGGCCATGCCGCTGAAGAAGGTGCTGAAGCGCTAGGGTTTCGCCGTTCTCCGAACGGCGAAACAGCCCGCCTCGCTGACTCACTACGCCAACCTGCGACCCCAGAAAGACTCTTTCATGATCAAGATACGCGACTTCACGTTCCGGTACCGCGAGGGCGACCGCCCGGTGGTCAGCGGCATCGACCTCGACATTCCCGACGGCGCGTTCGTCGGGATCACCGGGGCGGCCGGCTCGGGCAAATCCACGCTGACCTACGCGCTGAACGGCATCATCCCGCATTGCTATCCGGGCGACTTCTACGGCTCCGTCGTCGTCGACGGGCTGGACACCTGCGAAGTCGCGCTCACCGACGTGTCGCGGCTGGTGGGCAGCGTCTGCCAGGACGTCGACAGCCAGTTCGTCACGTCGGTCGTGGAGGACGAGATCCTGTACGGCCTGGAAAACTTCGGCGTGCCGCGCGGCCAGATCGAGGATCGCGTGGCGCAGGCGCTGGCCGACATGGGCATCTCCGAGGTGCGCGACCGCGTGATCTCGTCGCTGTCGGGCGGGCAGAAGCAGAAGGTGGCCATCGCGTCCGTCCTGGCGCTGAACCCGCGGGTGCTCGTGCTGGACGAGCCTACCGCCGAACTCGATCCTCTGAGTTCGCGCACTGTGTTCGACCTCTTGGCGCGCTATGCGCGCGAGCATGGCGCCACCGTCGTGGTGGTGGAGCAGAAGATCGCGCTGTTGTCCCAGTACGCCGATATGCTGGTCGTCGTCGACGAGGGGCGGATTCGCTTCGCCGACGCCCCCGCGCAGGTGCTGGAACATTCGGACGAGCTGAAGGCCATCGGCGTGAACTGCCCGCGTTCGACCACGCTCATGAACCGCCTGCGCGCTGAAGGCCTGTACGCCGGCGCGCCCGTCCGTAACGTGCGCGAGGCGCGCGAGGCGTTGAAGGAGGTGCTCGCATGATCGAGTTCCGCGACGTGCACGCGTCCTACGACGGGTCGGCTCCCATCCTGAAAGGCGTGAGCTTCACCATCCGCGACGGCGAGTTCGTCGCGTTCGTCGGCACGAACGGGGCGGGGAAGTCCACCACGATGCGCCTGATGAACGGCCTGCTCAAGCCCGATGCCGGCCAGGTGCTCATCGACGGCGTCCCCACGAGCGACCTGCGCACCAGCGAGCTGGCCCGCCGCGTGGGCTTTTTGTTCCAGAACCCCGACAGCCAGATCTGCTGCAACACGGTGCGCGAGGAGCTGCTGTTCGGCTTCAAAGCGCTGGGGCTGGACGGACCGGACGCCGACTCGCGCGTCGACGCGATCGTCGAGGAGTTCGCCTTCGACCCCGACGACGACCCGTTCCTGTTGAACCGCGGCGCCCGCCAGCTGCTGGCGCTGGCGTCCATCGTGGTGCTCGCGCCGCCGGTGGTGGTGCTCGACGAGCCGACCACCGGCCTGGACTATCGCGAGTGCGTGAAGGTCATGGACATCATCCGCCGCATCCACGAGCGAGGCACCACGGTGGTCATGGTGTGCCACGACATGGAGGTGGTGGCCGATTACGCGGCGCGTTGCATCGTGATGAGCGGCGGCGAGGTGGTGGACGACGCTCCCACGTTCGACGTGCTGCGCAACCGTGAAACGCTCGAGCGCGCCTCGCTCGTCCCGCCGCAGATCGTGGAGCTGTCGCTTGAGCTGGGCCGCGAGATGCCGCACCTCGCGGACGGGCCCGTCGGCCGCGCCAACACGCTGGACGAGATGGCCGCGGCCGTCATGGAGGAAGTTCGGACGAGCGAAAGGAGCGTGTGCGCATGAGCTCGTTTCTGGAATACGTGCCCGGCACCAGTCCGCTGCATCGCATGAACCCGGTGGCCAAGCTGGCGGCGGCCGCGGCGTTCGCGCTCGCGTGCTTCTGCTCCAGCAACCTCGCGTTCTTGGCCGTGCTGCTGGCGGCAGGCTTCGCGCTGGCCGCGACGTGCGGCATGGTGAGGCCCGCCATCGGTCTGGCGAAGGCGGTGTTCGCGTTCTCGCTGATCTTGGCTGTAGTGCAGGTGCTCACGACGCCCAGCGGCGCGGTGCTGGTAGAGCTGCCGTGGGGCTACGTCGGCACGGGCAGTCTGCTGGCGGCGTTGACCACGGTGGTGCGCCTCGTGGCTGCGGCCATCCCGCTGTTCCTCGTGTTCTACGTCACCAAGATGAACGACATCACGAACGCCGTGGTGAAGGTGCTGCACGTGCCGTACAAGTACGCGTTCACCTTCACATCCACCATCCATTTCATCCCGATGTTCATGAACGACATGAAGGGCATCATGGAAGCGCAGACGGCGCGCGGCGTGGAGTTCGACGCGGGCGGCATCGTGCGGAAGGTGCGCCTGATGGTGCCGCTGTGCGTGCCGCTGCTGGTGTCGTCGGTGCGCAAGACCAACAGCGCCGCCATAGCCGCGGAGGTGCGCGGCTTCAACCTGCGCACCGCGACAAGCGGCTACAAGGAGTACCCGTTCGTCGCAGCCGACGTGGCCGCGATGGCGGGATCCCTCGCGCTCGTTGCGATCGCCGTGGCCCTGGGAGTGCTGCTGTAACGGCTGCGGAAGCGGTTCGCTAGCCTGGAACTCCAGAGATAGAAGTGGCGGAGAAAAACCTCCGCCTTCCCGTCAGGCCCGGATCTTTCGACCAGCCCGAATGCCTACATAATACAGGTTGGAGCCAGCAAGCGCAATCGAACAAACGGTGGAGATTCATCAACCGCTCAGGCATCGATGTCCTTGCACGCGAAGTACGAGCCGATGATGCTGATGAGCGCCCAGGCTGCAAAGACGACCATGGTGGCGGCGAATGCGAGATCGCCGTCGAAGAGGATGCCGCAGACGATCATGAGGATGCCGGCGGGGATGGACGTGCGCGCGCCGAAGCGCTGGCCTTTCTGCCACGCGGCATCGCTTTTCTGGGTCCACGGCAGGCGAACGCCGAAGGCCGAGTTGCGGGTCGCTTTGGGCATGAGGTAGCCGAGGAACAGCAGCGTGGCGCCGATGACGAAAGCGGCGATCTTCGACATGCCGGCGTCGGGAGCGCCGAGGGAGATATCCGAAACGTCGTGCGACAGGATGTTCAGGGATGCGAACACCGTCACGGCGATGAAGATCGCCTGCATGCCGACGGTCAGCTTCATCATGGTTGCGCGGTTGCCTTCGTCGCCGAACCTCGTAAGCAACATCATGAACAGGCCGAACGCAAGCGCGAGAGCGGGCGCGGTGAAGCTTTCGAACCTGCTGCCGATGCGGTCGATCTCGCCGCCCGTGAAATGGACCGGCACCTGGTCGGGCATGATCGCCACGAACGCCGCCGTCACGGCGACGTCGATAGCGAACAGAACGCCGACGGCGATGTAGCCCTTCTTCATGATGCGTCCTTTCGGTTCGCTCCCTTTCAGCGGCTCTCTCGCCTTCCAGTATAGATCGTCCGGGGGGGGGGGGGGGCCAACGGCCCCGCCGGCGGGGCTGGGGGAGCCTCCACCGAGGACCCCGGGCCGCCGGAGCAGCCCGCCCTGCCATAGCGCCGTGCCCCTCGCCGTAAG
>ERZ781272.1229-NODE-1229-length-10363-cov-2.830520_pt1 | contig 10363 bp, 6 predicted proteins | sample MGYA00375850_ERZ781272 | MGnify/ENA primary metagenome ERZ781272 (study PRJEB29790, sample SAMN06051246) | human gut metagenome | host: Homo sapiens | place: USA: Cincinnati, Ohio | collected 2013-06-21 | study: EMG produced TPA metagenomics assembly of the Gut...
CTTCCCCACCGCCTGCGCCTATATCTGCGAGCACCCCTGCGAGGCCCGGTGCCGGAGAAACATGGTGGACGATCCGCTGAATATCCGCGGACTGAAGCGGTATGCCGTGGATCATATGGGCGACGTGCCCCAGCCCTCCTGCGCCCCCTCTACCGGCAAGACCGTTGCTGTGGTCGGCGGCGGCCCCGGCGGCCTTTCCGCAGCCTATTACCTGTCTTTAATGGGCCACAAGGTCACCGTGTTTGAAAAGCAGAAGCTGCTGGGCGGTATGCTGCGCTATGGCATTCCCAGCTATCGCTTCCCCCGGGAAAAGCTGGATGCGGAAATTGCCTCCATTCTCTCTCTGGGCATCGAGGTCCACACGGAGGTGGACGTGGGCACAGAGCCTTCGCTGGACGATCTGAGACGGCAGTTCGACTGCCTGTACCTCTCCGTAGGCGCGCACACCGACAAGAAAACCGGCATCCCCGGCGAGGACAGTCACGGCGTAGTTTCCGCGGTGGAAATGCTCCGCCATATCGGCGACGGCGAACTTCCCAACTTCACCGGCATGAACGTGGTGGTGATCGGCGGCGGCAACGTGGCCATGGACGTAACCCGCAGTGCCATTCGCCTGGGGGCAAAGAAAGTCTCCTGTGTCTATCGCCGCCGCCAGGCGGATATGACCGCTCTGCCGGAAGAGATCGAAGGCGCTATTGCCGAGGGCGCGGAGGTTTTGACGCTGGAAGCTCCGCTGCGGATTGAATCCAGCGAGGAGGGTCACGTTGTAGCTCTTTGGACGCAGCCCCAAATCATTGGTGAGGTAGATTTCATGGGTCGGCCCCGGCCAAATACCGCCGCCGTGGAGCCCAAGCGCATCTCCGCCGACATTGTCATCGTGGCAATCGGTCAGGGCATTGAGACACACGGCTTTGAGCAAAGCGGCGTCAAGGTTCAGCGCGGCGGAACGGTGCTGGCCGATTCCAGCACACAGCTGCCGGAGGTCGAAGGCGTCTTCGCCGGAGGCGACTGTGTCACCGGCCCCGCCACGGTCATCCGCGCCATCGCCGCAGGCAAAGCCGCCGCTGCCAATATTGACGAATATCTGGGCTTTAACCACGAGATCGTGACCGATGTGCAGATCCCCACGCCGGATCTCTCCGACCTGCGTCCCCGAGGCCGCATCAACACCAGTGAGCGGGACGCCAGCGAGCGCAAAGGCGATTTCCAGTGCATCGAGTGCGGCTTTACGGACGAGGAAGCGCAGAAAGAATCCTCCCGGTGCCTGCGCTGCGATCACTTCGGCTATGGAATCTTTAAGGGAGGACGTGTGGAAAAATGGTAAACATCGAAATCAACGGAAAAGCCCTCTCCGTCCCCGAGGGCTCCACGATTCTCAGCGCCGCCAGCGACGCTGGCATCCCCATTCCCCATCTGTGCTTTTTAAAGGACATCAACGAGATCGCGGCCTGCCGCATCTGCGTGGTGGAGCTGGAAGGCACGCAGCGGCTCATTCCCGCCTGCAACACGCAGGTGGAGGAGGGCATGGTCATTAAGACCAACAGCCCCCGCGTCCGCTCCGCCCGCCGGACGAACCTGCGGCTCATTCTCTCCGAACACAACTCCACCTGCACCACCTGCATCCGCAGTGGAAACTGCACACTCCAGACCCTTTCTCACGATTTGAACATCCACTACCAGCCCTATCAGCTCCAGCCGGAAAAGTCCCGGGTGGATCTGGATGCTCCGGTGGTTCGCGAGGCCAGTAAGTGCATCAAGTGTATGCGCTGCGTGCAGGTCTGTGACAAGGTGCAGGGCATGCACATCTGGGACGTGGCGGGCACCGGCTCCCGCACCACGGTGGACGTGAGCTTCAACCGCCTTTTGAAAAACACGGACTGCACCTTCTGCGGGCAGTGCGTCACACACTGTCCTACCGGCGCGCTGACTATTCGGGATGACAGCAACAAGGTTTTGCGCGCGCTGGCGGACCCGGAGATGACCACGGTGGTTCAAGTGGCTCCCGCTGTGCGGGTGGCTTGGGCGGAGGCGTTCAACCTCTCCCCCAAATTTGCCACTGCCGGACGGATGGTGGCGGCCCTGCGCCGCATGGGCTTTGATTACATCTTCGACACCAATTTTACCGCCGACCTCACCATTATGGAGGAAGGCAGCGAGTTTCTGGAGCGGTTCACGCACCGGGGTAAGTACCGCTGGCCCATGTTCACATCCTGCTGCCCCGGCTGGGTCCGGTTTGTCAAGTCCCAGTACCCCGCCTATACGGAATGCCTTTCCACCGCCAAATCCCCCCAGCAGATGTTTGGCGCGGTGGCAAAGAGTTACTTTGCGGAAAAGAAGGGCGTTGACCCCCACAAGATGTTTGTGGTGTCCATTATGCCCTGCTCCGCCAAAAAGGCCGAGTGTGAGCTGTCCACTATGAACGACGCCTGCGGCGATCCCGACGTGGACGTGGTGCTGACCACCCGCGAAATGGTTCGGCTCCTGCGCAGCGACTGCATCGTTCCCACGGACCTTCCCGAGGAGCCGTTTGACAGTCCCCTCGGCTCCGGCTCCGGTGCAGCGGTGATTTTCGGAGCCACCGGCGGCGTGATGGACGCGGCGCTCCGCTCCGCTTACTATCTTGCCACCAGCAAGAATCCAAAGCCGGACACCTTTTCCGCCGTGCGGGGAGACAACCCGTGGAAGGAAGCCACCTTTACGATTCCCGGCGCCGGGGCGGTTCGGGTAGCCGTGGTGAGCAGTCTTTCCAGCACCCGCGCGCTGATGGAGGCACTGGAGGCCGGAACGGCGGATTACGATTTCGTGGAGGTTACGGCCTGCCCCGGCGGCTGCGCGGGCGGCGGCGGTCAGCCCATCCACGATGGTACGGAAATGGCCACGGAACGGGGCGAGTTCCTCTGGGATCTGGATGCCAAGAGCAAAGTCCGCTTTTCTCATGAAAATTCGGATATCAAGACACTGTACAGCGAGTACCTCCGAGAGCCGCTGGGAAAAAAGTCTCACCACCTGCTCCACACAGACCACACCGCATGGTCCGTGCCCGCCACGAAAGAAAACACATAAGACTTGCAATTCGTTCTTGAATGAAGTACGATAAACCCATCCATCATACTGAAAGGAGTCTTCTTTTATGAAACTGATCCACACCGATCATGCTCCCGCCGCTCTGGGTCCCTACTCTCAGGCTTACATCTCCAATGGATTCCTTTTCGCCTCCGGTCAGACCGGAATTGATCCCACAACCGGCGAAGTGGGCGCCGACGTTGTCTCTCAGGCCGAACAGGTTATGAAAAACCTGGGCGCCGTGCTGGAAGCCGGCGGCATTGATTTCACCCATGTGGTGAAAACCACCTGCTTCTTGGCGGACATGGGCGACTTTGCCGCTTTCAACGAGGTGTATGCCAAGTATTTCACCGGAAAGCCCTCCCGCTCCTGTGTGGCGGTAAAGACGCTTCCCAAGAACCTGCTGGTTGAGGTCGAGCTGATCGCAGAGGTCTAAACGGCTTCATTCTCTTTGAATTGCACAGTTGAACGGGCGCGCTGCACATGCAGCGCGCCCGTTTTCCGTGTATTGACTTAAGCGAACGTAATCTGCGTTCCAGTCTCTCCCGCAAGCGCGGGAATGGCCTTGTCCAAACTGCTGATAATGGCCCGCTTATTCGGGAACGCGCGGACGAATTTCATGGCAGCCAGTACCTTGGGCAGCATACTGCCGGCGGCAAAGTGCCCCTCTTCCACATACCGGGCGGCATCCTTCAGCGTCATGTGTGAGAGGTTTTCCTGATCGGGCTTGCCGAACCGGATCGCCACCTTTTCCACCTCGGTCAGAATCAGGAGCATATCCGCGTGTACCTGCTCCGCCAAAAGTTCTGCGGCAAAATCCTTGTCGATTACCGCCGCCACACCCTCAAGGGACCCGTCGGGATTTTCCGCCACAGGGATTCCGCCGCCGCCGCAGGTGATGACGATTGTCTCGTCCCACAGCTGGCGCACCGCGCCAATCTCTACGATTCGGCGCGGAAGAGGCGACGGAACCACTCGCCGCCAGCCCCGACCCGCGTCTTCCTTCATGGTATAGCCCTTGGCAGCTTCCAGCTTTCGGGCCTCTTCCTCCGTGCAGAACGGACCGATGGGCTTGCTGGGGTTCTGGAAGGCGGGGTCGTCCCGCTCCACCACCATCTGCGTGGTCAGGCTCACCACCGGGATGCTGCGGTTGCGCTGATTCAGCGCGTAACTCAGCGCCTGCTGCAAATGATAGCCGATATATCCCTGACTCATAGCGCCGCAGACGTCGAAGGGCATGGGCGGCACCACGTCCTTTGCTGTTTCGCTGGCAAGTAAAATGCGGCCCACCTGCGGGCCGTTGCCGTGAACCAGAGCCATTTCATAACCCCGGCAGCTGATTTCCGCGATCTGTTCGCAGGTTTGGCGCACTACCTCCAGCTGGGCCTGAGCGGTAGGCTCAGAGTCCTTGGATTGGAGCGCGTTTCCACCCAGAGCAATTACAATGCGCGGCCGATGTTCCATCGTGCATTCCCCCTTTTTGAGGTAGTTTTCCGCTCAAGGAAAAAAATATACCGTTTTTACTCACAACAGCCGCTCAAAAAAAGCACCCGGACGCAATGCGTCCGGGTGCTTTCATCTGTGGTTATTTTTTAAAAAATGCCGCGGGACTTAGTCCTCAAACATGGGAATTTCGTCCTCCGCGCCAGCAGCTACTGCCTCGGGAACCAGCGCCTCAGCAAATTCCTTGTAGGCCGCAAGGCCGGAGCCGGCGGGGATCAGCTTGCCGATAATAACGTTTTCCTTTAGGCCCAGCAGATGATCGACCTTGCCCTTGATGGCGGCTTCGGTCAAAACCTTGGTCGTCTCCTGGAAGGAGGCGGCGGACAGGAAGGAATCGGTTGCCAGAGAGGCCTTGGTAATACCCATCAGCAGCTGGGTTCCCTCTGCATGGCGCAGGAGTCCGCCGTCTTCGGCGCGCTCACCTGCGGCATTGCGGCGGTCGATCTCCGCATTGGCGTCGTCCAGATCCAGAACGTCCACCATGGAGCCGTCCAGCAGCTTGGTATTGCCGGCATCCTCCAGACGAACCTTGCGCATCATCTGGCGGACAATGATTTCGATATGCTTATCGTTGATATCCACGCCCTGCTGACGGTACACGCGCAAAACTTCCTGAATGAGGTAGTTGTACACCGCGTCGCTGCCCCGCAGGCGCAGGACTTCGTGGGGATTCAGTGCGCCGTAGGTCAGGGCGGTACCCTGTGCCACACGTTCGCCGTCCTTCACCAGAAGGCCGGTATGAGGCACGGCGTAAATCCGGTTATCGCCGTCGTCGGCGGTGATGATGATGTTCAGCAGGCTGCCCTTAGTGGCTTCCTCAAACTTGACAACACCCGTGATCTCAGCCAGCTGGGCCATTCTCTTGGGCTTGCGGGCCTCAAACAATTCCTCGACTCGAGGAAGGCCCTGCGTGATATCGCCGCCGGCCAGACCGCCGGTATGGAACGTACGCATCGTCAGCTGCGTGCCGGGTTCGCCGATGGACTGGGCGGCAATGATGCCGACCGCCTCGCCGGGGCCAACAGGCTGAGACGTGGCCAAGTTCATGCCGTAGCACTTGGCGCACACGCCGCTGTGGGCGCGGCAGGTCAAAACCGTGCGGATCATGACGATGGGCTTGGTCCCCTCAATTGCGGGGTCCAAGGTGCAGGTGTCACCCTCGCGGTAGTTCTTCTGGACCCAGTGACGGGTTTCCAGCAGCTTTGCATCGCTCTCGTCCATCATCTTCTCATTGGAAATCAACTCCGCGCCGGTGTCCGCGTCATAGACGTTGCCCACCAGGAACCGGCCCCGCAGACGGTCGGAGAACTTCTCGATGACCTGTCCGTTCTCGCTGATTTCGGAAACGCGGATACCGTGGGTAGAGCCGCAGTCCTGCTCGCGGATAATCACGTCCTGAGAGACGTCTACCATTCGGCGGGTCAGGTAACCGGAGTCGGCGGTACGAAGAGCGGTATCGGCCAAGCCCTTTCGCGCGCCTCTGGAAGAAATGAAGTATTCCAGAGCGGTCAGGCCCTCGCGGTAGTTTGCCTTGATGGGGATTTCGATGGTGCGGCCGGCGGTGTTCGCGATCAGACCGCGCATACCGGCCAGCTGACGGATCTGCTTCATGGAACCACGAGCGCCGGAATCCGCCATCATGAAGATGGGGTTGTAGCGGTCCAGATTCTTCTGGAGGGCGTCGGAAACCTCGTTGGTGGTCTTTTCCCACTCGGCCACGACCTGCTTATAGCGCTCCTGATCGGTCATGAAGCCCATCTTATACTGGCTTTCAATTGCCAGAACACGCTGCTCCGTTTCAGCGACCAGCTCGTACTTCTTGGGAGGCACGGTCATGTCCGCGATGGAAACGGTGATGGCAGCCTGCGTCGAATACTTGTAGCCGGTGGCCTTGATGGCGTCCAGCACCTCGGCGGCGATGGTGAACCCGTGCTTGTTGATGGTGCGGTCCACGATCTTGCCCAGTTCCTTCTTGCCGCACTGGAACGTAACCTCGTAGTCCAGCAGCTTACTGGGATCGCTGCGGTCCACAAAGCCCAGATCCTGCGGAATATTGTGGTTGAAGATGATGCGGCCCGCGGTGCCCCGGATTAATCCGGTATGCTCCACACCGTCGATCACTCGGGTGACACGCACCAAAATGGGGCAGTGAGGCCCGATCACATGGTCATTATAGGCCATCAGAGCCTCGTTCTCATTGGCATAGACATGAGTGGGCAGGAAGGTCGCTTCCTGCTTTCCGGCTTCCTTCGCCGCTTTGTTGGCGGCCAAGAATTCGTCGGCATCCATCTCAGCGCCCGCAGTCAGGCCGGTTTCTCCGGCGTCGTCCACGTAAATGGTGTCCGCGCCAGTCTCAGCCTTTCCGATGCGCTCATAGGTCAGGTAATAGGAACCCAGCACCATATCCTGCGTAGGAACGGTGACAGGGCCGCCGTCCTGCGGACGCAGAAGGTTGTTGGCGGAGAGCATCAGGATACGGGCCTCTGCCTGCGCTTCAGAGGACAGAGGAACGTGGATTGCCATCTGGTCGCCGTCGAAGTCGGCGTTGAACGCCGTGCAGTTCAGGGGATGGAGCTTCAACGCGCGGCCGTCCACCAGCACCGGCTCAAATGCCTGAATACCCAGACGGTGCAGGGTAGGCGCGCGGTTGAGCATAACGGGGTGATCCTTGATAATCACGTCCAGCGCATCCCAAACCTCGGTGGTACCCTTATCCACCATCTTCTTGGCGGACTTGATATTGTTGGCGGTGCCGTCCTCCACCAGTTTCTTCATAATGAAGGGGCGGAACAGCTCCACAGCCATTTCCTTGGGCACACCGCACTGGTAGATCTTCATTTCAGGGCCGACCACGATAACGGAACGACCGGAATAGTCCACGCGCTTACCCAGAAGGTTCTGGCGGAAACGGCCCTGCTTGCCCTTGAGCAGATCGCTCAGGGACTTCAGCGCCCGGTTGTTCGCGCCTGTGACGGCGCGGCCCCGGCGGCCGTTGTCGATCAGAGCGTCCACGGCCTCTTGCAGCATCCGCTTCTCATTTCGAACGATGATGTCGGGGGCGTTCAGCTGAATCAGCCGCTTGAGGCGGTTGTTCCGGTTGATGACCCGGCGATAGAGGTCGTTCAGGTCGGATGTTGCAAAACGGCCGCCGTCCAGCTGCACCATGGGGCGCAGCTCGGGGGGGATCACGGGCAGAACGTCGATGACCATCCACTCCGGCTTGTTGTGGGAGATGCGGAACGCATCCACCACTTCCAGCCGCTTGACGATCCGAGCCTTCTTCTGGCCCGAAGCGTCTTTCAGCTCGGTGTGCAGCTGCTGGGAGAGCGCTTCCAGATCCACGTCTGTCAGCAACTTTTTGACGGCTTCCGCGCCCATGCCGGCTTGGAAGTCATCCTCATACTTCTCGCGATAGTCCCGGTACTCCTTCTCGGAGAGAATCTGATTGCGCATCAGAGGGGTCTCGCCGGGATCGGTGACGATATAGTTGGCAAAGTACAGAACCTTTTCCAAAATCCGGGGGCTGATGTCCAGCAGCAGACCCATCCGGGAGGGAATGCCCTTGAAATACCAGATGTGGGAAACGGGGGTAGCCAGCTCGATGTGGCCCATGCGCTCGCGGCGCACCTTGGCCCGGGTGACTTCCACGCCGCAGCGGTCACAGATTTTACCCTTGTAGCGAATTTTCTTATATTTACCGCAGTGGCACTCCCAGTCCTTGGTCGGCCCAAAGATCTTCTCGCAGAACAAGCCGTCCCGCTCAGGCTTCAGCGTGCGGTAGTTGATCGTCTCCGGCTTCTTGACCTCGCCGTAAGACCACTCCATAATCTGCTCAGGAGAGGCCATGCCGATCTTAATGGCGTCAAAAGCAACCTTGTTGCCGGTAGTAGTATCAATCATATGGTTTCCTCCTATCATGATTCAGAATTTTGAGTTTTCGCAGTGTCGCTCTTTCTCAATTCCAAATCACTCGTCGTCAAAACCGGCGTTGTCTCCTTCGTCCAATCCGGCGTCCGCGCCGGCATCCTCGGGAGCATCCTCAATGTCAAATCCGGACTCCTGGAACTCCGTCTCCTCCGCCACGGCGTGGTGGCGGTCGTCCTCGGCATCCATACGGGCCAGATTAAAGGTATCCATGGCGTCTTCGTCTTCCTTCAGTTCGATCTGGTTGCCGTCCTCATCCAAAACACGGATATCCAGACACAGGGACTGCAGCTCCTTCACCAGCACCTTGAATGCCTCCGGCACACCCGGCTCAGGCACGTTGTGGCCCTTGACGATGGCCTCATAGGTCTTGACACGGCCCGTCACGTCGTCGGACTTGACGGTCAGCATTTCACGCAGGGTATACGCCGCGCCATAGGCCTCCAATGCCCACATTTCCATTTCGCCGAAGCGCTGGCCGCCGAACTGGGCCTTGCCGCCCAAAGGCTGCTGGGTCACCAGAGAATAGGGGCCGGTGGAACGGGCGTGGATCTTATCATCCACCAGATGGTGGAGCTTGAGGAAGTACACGTAGCCGACGGTGACCTTGTTGTCGAACTTTTCACCGGTACGGCCATCGTACAAAACACTCTTGCCCTCGGGATCGAGGCCGGCCTTTTTCAGCTCGCCCTGAATATCTTCATAAGTGGCTCCGTCGAAAATAGGAGTGGCCACCTTATAACCCAGTTCGTGGGCGGCATAGCCCAGATGGACCTCCAGCACCTGTCCGATGTTCATACGGGAAGGCACGCCCTAGGGGTTCAGCACGATGTCCAGCGGTGTGCCGTCGGGCATAAAGGGCATATCCTCCTGCGGCAGAACGCGGGACACAACGCCCTTGTTGCCGTGGCGGCCTGCCATCTTATCGCCCACCTGAATCTTACGGCGCTGTGCGATATAGACACGGACAACCTGATTCACGCCCGGCCCCAGCTCGTCGCCGGCTTCGCGGGTAAACACCTTTGCGTCCACCACGATGCCCGTCTCGCCGTGAGGCACCTTTAAAGAGGTGTCGCGGACTTCGCGGGCTTTCTCCCCGAAAATGGCGCGCAGCAGCCGCTCTTCGGCGGTAAGATCCGTCTCGCCCTTGGGGGTGACTTTGCCCACCAGAATGTCGCCTGCGTGAACCTCGGCGCCAATGCGGATAATTCCGTTCTCGTCCAGATCCTTCAGCGCGTCCTCGCCCACGTTGGGGATATCCCGGGTGATCTCCTCGGGACCCAGTTTGGTATCCCGGGAGTCGATCTCAAATTCCTCAATGTGGATGGAGGTATACAGGTCCTCGCGGACCAGCCGCTCATTCAGAAGAACGGCGTCCTCGTAGTTGTAGCCTTCCCAGGTCATAAAGCCAATCAGCGCATTTTTGCCCAGCGAAATCTCGCCGTTTTTGGTTGCGGGGCCGTCGGCCAGCACCTGTCCGGCCTTGACTTCCTCACCTTTTTCAACAATGGGACGCTGATTGACGCAAGTCCCCTGGTTGGAACGCATAAATTTAATAATGTCATAGACATCGGAGGTGCCATCGTTTGCACGAACGACAATCTTATCTGCCGAAAGGTGCTCAACAATACCATCACGTTTTGCCAGTACGCAAACGCCGGAGTCGCAGGCGGCCTTGTATTCCATACCGGTTGCAACAAAGGGCTGCTCGGTAATCAACAGAGGCACAGCCTGACGCTGCATGTTGGAACCCATCAATGCACGGTTCGCGTCATCGTTCTCAAGGAACGGAATCATCGAAGTTGCAACAGAAACCACCATGCGGGGAGTAACGTCAATGAAGTCAGCCTTTTCACGCTCAACCTACATTATT
>ERZ781272.1230-NODE-1230-length-10358-cov-2.761526_pt1 | contig 10358 bp, 10 predicted proteins | sample MGYA00375850_ERZ781272 | MGnify/ENA primary metagenome ERZ781272 (study PRJEB29790, sample SAMN06051246) | human gut metagenome | host: Homo sapiens | place: USA: Cincinnati, Ohio | collected 2013-06-21 | study: EMG produced TPA metagenomics assembly of the Gut...
TTTTCTCTTTATTAAATTTAGAAATTGGAAGGTGAATATGATGTTTAATGAGTTATACAGTAAAATAGTAGACAAAGTTAATGATAACAATCAATTTGTAATGTTAACTTTTTTAGAATCTAATGATTATACAAAAGGTTCTATAAAAGAAAAAATTCTCATGAATAAAGATGACATAAATAATAAAACCATCCCTTTAAATAGTAAAATATATGATGGGATTAATAATGCTTTGTCCATAGGACAAATTCAAATACTCAATACTGATGATGATAAAATAGTGATTATAGAGCCATTTTTTACGAAGCCAAGACTTATAGTATTTGGCGGTGGACATATTTCAAAACCGCTTTGTGAATTTGCTTCAAGAGTTGGATTTTCTGTCACTGTCATAGATGATAGACTTTACTTTGCTAATTCACTTCGATTCCCCGAAGCAGAAAAAGTTATTTGTGAAGATTTCAAAAAATCCTTTGAACAAATTACTTTTAATGAAAATGATTTTGTAGTTATAGTTACTAGAGGTCATAAACACGATGGACTAGTCTTAAGAAATGTTGTAAATAACAATCTAAAATATCTTGGTATGATTGGCTCAAAGCGTAGAGTAAAGGGCATGATGGAAGAATTAATATCAGAAGGTTTTTCTAAAGAAGCTTTAGATAAAGTTCATTCACCAATTGGCCTTGACATAGATGCAATTACCCCTGATGAAATTGCCATTTCCATAGTTTCTCAACTTATTTCATTTAAAAATAAAAACATTATAAATAACAAAGAACGAAAACATTATAACGGCGAATTTGATGAGGATGTAATTTCAAAAGTAAATAGTGATGATAATACTTTAAAAGCCCTACTTACTATACTTTCATCAAAAGGTTCTGTTCCAAGAAAAGCTGGAGCTAAAATGATTGCTTATCTGGATGGTAGAACACTTGGTAGTATAGGCGGAGGATGTAGTGAGGCTGAAATCTTAAATAAAGCTAGAAAAATGATGAGCGATGGTTCTTCTTATTCAATTGAACATGTGGATATGACTGGCGAAGTAGCTGAATCTGTTGGTATGGTATGTGGCGGAACTATGGAGGTATTGATAGAAATATTTTAAGTAATATAAGGGCATAATATTTTTAAGTTGTTCTCCTTTAAAGTGAAAAAATAAATTTAAATAATACTAATTATGATTTAAATGTCCAAGAGTGTATCAAAAAAGATACACCCTTGGACATTTTGGTTTGTTAGCATAAAAGCTTAATTATTAGCTTTTATTAATAACTTGTAATCTATAATTGCAAACCCTCTTAAATAAATTTAAGCTCATTTTTTATCTTTCTCTACAAAATAACTTGAAGTATATTCCCAACAATTATTCCAGCGTAATTTCCTAAAACATATCCCCATACACCAGCTATCATTGTAGGAACTATTAAACTATTCCATCCCTTAGCTATAGCCATCGCTACAGCAGTAGTTGGTCCTCCTATACAAGCATTTGATGCAAGTAATAATTCATCTAATTTAAACTTAAACAGCTTGCCTACACCTAAAGTTACAATTAAATGTATAGACACTGCTAATATGCAGAAAACTAATATAAACGCACCATTTTTTATTATTTCTGATATTGACGCTGGCACTCCAAGAACTACAAAGAATAAATAAATTAAAAATGTACCTATTTCCTCGGCTCCATTGATTTCTTCTAATTGTTTAGAGAATACTGTAGCTACTATCAACATTAAAGTTGTCATTATTAAATACATATTTCCGAAAATAGAATTAGCCATTTTTAATAATATATTTGAAGTTGGTATCACTGATGATATAAACTCAGACAATAAATTAGATAAACTTGCTACTGAAAAAGCAATTGCTAAACATATAGCTATATCCTTTAATGATATCTCTTTTTTTGTCCAATATGTAGAACTTCCACTTATATTTTCTTCACCTTCTGTAGCCATACCCCACTTATTTTTGAAAAATAATATAGAAGGTATCGACATAGTTGCAAAGAAATAAACAGCCATAACTAAGTTATCAGCTACTATTGTCGCATTAGTTAAATTCTCTGGAGTTTTAAAAGCATTTGTCATTGCAACAAAATTAGCTCCTCCTCCAATATATGAACCAGTCATCATTCCAGCTATCTCAGCTACATGTGGTATTATCGAACTTAATAAAAATGCTGATATAAATGTACCTACTACTGTTCCTAGGGCTGATATATGAAATGCACCTAACATTTTTCCACTTTCATTTTTAACTTTCTTGATATCTGCTTTTAATAATAAAAGCGGTATTGCAACTGGTACTACATATGACCAAACTGAATCATATACAGCACTCTCTGTCGGTATTATTTTTAAATTTGCAAATATAATTGCTCCTAATAATGCTATAATTGCTCCCGTTACTTTAGATGCCCATTTGTATTTTTGTTCTAATACTATACTTATAGCAGACCAAACTACTAAGAATGTCCATAACATCCATGTATTGTCACTACTTATTAATGAATTCACATTATTTCCTCCTCTGTATTTTTTAATCAAGCTATATTTTAATATATCTGACGTATATCTTCATAGTACCACCTCCTTTTATTTTTCAGTATATAGTGGCCTATAAAATCTTTAGGCTATGAGCTAATTATCCATCTTTAATTCTAACCATGCTATTTTCATCATTTTCACAAATTCCTATTTATCTAAATTTGGCACTAACACTAATAAGTGTTAGATTGTGTTGTTTTTTATTTTTCATGTAGTACCTCAGTTTAAGGTTTCATTATATCATTTTTATGTAGAGTATTTATATTACTAGCCCAGTTCCATATATCCTTTTCCATACAGACATTGAAAAGCCACCCAGTTACATCCTTGCATAACTACATTGCCCATAAAAGTCGTGCCTAATGTTGTCTTTGCATTTGGATAAATTCTATAGTCTTTTCCTAATTTTTGATATACTAATTTGGCAATTTTAAGTCCCCTACTTACAACAAGTGCTTTAAGTTCTACAGAGTCCAACTCTCTTCCCTCTATTTCATATCTATTCAACATAAATTCCCAATTTAGTTTATTATAGTCTAAAAATAGATTAAAGTTTAAGCAAGATGCGATAAAATGAATCTGAAATTTTACAAATAGTGAATACTTCAGAAAGTATCTCAACTGGAATTAATGACTATTATAAATTATAATGAACATATGAATTTAAATCAGCAGATGTTCATTATAATTAATTAAGGGTTAAAATTTTTAATATACAATTAAGGAGATATGATTATGATTTTATATTTTACAGGAACAGGCAATAGCAGGTATGTAGCTCGTAAAATTGCCGAGGAAATAAATGATGAAATAATCTCAATAAATGAACTTATAAAACATGAAAGTACAGAAGAACTAATATCTACGGATAGACCATTTATATTTGTATGCCCCACTTATGCATGGAGATTGCCAAGAGTAGTTACAGACTTTATTAGAAAAACGAAATTTTCTGGAAATAATAAGGCATACTTTATAATGACTTGTGGAGAAGATACATCAAAAGCAATAAACTATATTCAAAAACTATGTAATGATAAGGACTGGCAGCTAAAAGGTATGGCAGAAGTAATAATGCCAGAAAATTATATAGCTTTATTTGATGTACCTGATAAAGAAACATCAAATAAAATAATCGAAGAATCTTCTCATCTAATTTATAAAATTGCTTCGGATATACGTGATGAAAAAGATTTTGAGATTGTTGAACCTAGTGGTTTTGGTGGAACAATAAAAAGTGGAATAACAAATATAGCATTTTATAAGTTTATTGTTCATGCCAAAGGTTTTTATTCTACTAAGCAATGTATTGGATGTGGAAAATGTGTTGATCTATGTCCTCTAAACAATATTAGTTTAAAGGATAAACAACCACGCTGGGGAAATAAATGCACTCATTGCATGGCGTGCATTTGTGGCTGTCCTACTAAGGCTATTGAATATAAAAATAAAACACAGACTAAAGAAAGATATTACTTAAAATAAACAATTGTTCAAAAATCGCCTTAGGCAATTTATATCAATACCTAAGGCGATAAAAATCTATTATATAATATCACAAAAGCTGTATAATCTGAATTAGAGTCTCATCTTCAACACAATCTATTGTTGATCTGTAATAGCCAAAACTTCTTTTCTTAAACATTTGAATTCATGAGTAAAGTCATTTGCAGTATCAATCAATTCCTCTTCTGTAAGATCTAGTAGTTCTCTTATGAAAAGTTCATATTTCATCATTACCCTGTGACAAAATAATATGTTATGTGATAAAATTTTCTTTTATTCTTAATTCATATAACCTTTGATGGTGAATCAACATATAATTATAAAAAGTATTACCAGTTTGCGGTAATACTTTTTGTTTTATTTTTTATACTAAAATCTATTTTAAATGATTTTTCTTAATCTCATCAAGCAGTCCATCTTGCAAGTAAATCTCCAATGCACACCCTACCATAGCCTTTACTGATTTATGGAGTTTATCATAAGCTTCTTTAGAATTTGCATAATTTAAAAACTCTTTCTCATGAACATATACCATAGGCTCTATATCTAAAGCTATTTCAGTATACATAGTAGGGCAAACTTGACTTACGTTTCCTATATCTGTTGAACCTACTGGACCATCTTTTCCTTCTAATATATCAGTTATACCTACATCAATTAAATTATTCTTTGTTATATCTTGAAGTATTTTGTTGTTTACTATATTATCAAAAGAATTTTCAAAGTATCTGTAAGTTAGTTTTGCACCTGTCATTAATTCTGCACCTTTTGCACAGTTTATAACCTTTTTAGTTACTTCATCTAAATAGCTTCTTTCACCAGCTCTTATATAAAACTTACAAGCTGCTTTTTCTGGAACTATGTTTGGAGCTTCTCCTCCATTTGAAACTATTCCATGTATTCTAACATCTGATTTTACATGTTGTCTTAGCGCATTTATTCCTGCAAATGTAAGTTGTACTGCATCTAATGCATTGACTCCCATGTGAGGATGGCTGGCTGCATGTGCTGCTACTCCTTCAAAACTAAATTCTAATGAATCTATTGCCAAAGCTCTACAGTTTATATTATTAAAAGCTTCTATATGCATTTGATAACATACATCAATATCATCAAAAGCTCCTGATTTAACTAAATCACATTTTCCCCCTGTAGTTTCTTCAGCTGGTGTTCCTATTAGTACAATTTTCCCTTTAAAATCTTCTTTTAGTTTACTAAGTACTATACAAGCCCCTAATGTTGATGCTGCAATCCAGTTATGACCACAAGCATGACCTGCTTCTTTGTTTTCTCCGTATCCAGGTAATGCATCATATTCTGCTAAAAATGCTATAGTTGGACCATCATTATCTCCCAGTTCTGCCCTAAAAGCCGTATCTAGGTTGCAGTATGGATAAGTTGTATCAAATCCATATTCCTTCATTTTATCTACTAAATATTTAGATGATATGTATTCTTCTTCCCCTAGTTCTGGATTATTAAATATAAAATCACATACTTCTTCTATTTTTCTTCCTAGTTCATTTTCTATATCATAAGCTCTTTTCTTTATATTTTCTATCATAATTTACCCCCTATATTAGAACCCTATATATAGTCCTGTTGTTAAAAATGCCATTGTAGTAATTATTAATATGACCATTAAAGGCATTATAAATCTAATCCATCTCGACCAAGGAATATTAGCTAGTGCCAGTGCCCCCATTAAAACTCCTGATGTTGGTGTTATTAAGTTAGTTACACCTATACCAAATTGATAAGCTGTAACTATCATTTGTCTAGATACATCTACTAAATCTCCAAGTGGTGCAAGAACAGGTACTGTAAGCGATGCAAGTCCTGATGCTGATGGTATTAAAAATGCGATTAAACCTTCTATTAAGAATGTTAAATTTACAAATATGGCTTTTGGTAAACCATTTAATACACTTGCTGCTGAATTTAAGATTGTATCTATTATGTATCCATTTTCTGCTATTATTACTATTCCACGTGCAAATGCTATGCATAATCCTGCTGACATTAAATCTTTTGCTCCACTTGTAAATGAGTTAACTATTTCATCGTGTTTTAGTCCTGATGCTAGTCCTGATATTACACCTATAGCTGTAAATACCATTGCAATTTCACCTATATACCAGCCTTGTGTTAAAACTCCATATACCATAGTTGCCATACCTATTGCGAAAATTGCTATTACCATAGCTTCCTTTGTTGTAAATGCTTTTATATTTGTATCACTACTATCTATTGTTTCTTGATTTAGTGATATATCCTTAACTAAAGACTTTGTAGGATCTTTTTTAACTTTGTTAGCATAGATCATAACAAATCCTATACTTATGCTCATAAATATTATAAACATAATAACTCTATACTCTATCCCAGAACCTGGTGCTATGTGTGAAAGTGCTTGTGCTATTCCCACAGAGAAAGGATTGGTAGTCGCTGCTGCAAATCCAGTTGTTGCTCCTATAAATACTGTTGCCACTGCTGTTAATGAATCATATCCCATACTAGTCATAAGCGGAATAAATATCATATAAAAAGGTAGTGTTTCTTCACTCATTCCAAATGTTGTTCCACCTAGTCCAAATAAAATCATGGAGATTGGTATTATTAAAAATTGGAATTTTTTCATTCTATTTACTATATGAGCTATAGCTGCTTCTATGGCTCCTGTTTTGTTAACTATTCCAAAAGCTCCTCCAACTATTAAAACAAACCCAACTACTTCGGCTGCATCTATAAATCCATTTATAGGTGCTGTAAATACATCAGTAATTCCCTGTGGGTTTGATGCTACTTTTTCGTAAGTTCCAGCTACAACAACCATTTTATCTTGTATTTCTTGTCTTTCAAAACTTCCACTTGGTACTATCCAAGTAAGAACTGCCATTACTACTATTAGTAAAAATATTATAGCAAGTGTGCTTGGCATAGTAAACTTTTGTCTTCTTAAAGTGCTCATTTTTTTACTCCCCCATTTTGTAAGTTAAAATATTTTATTATCCCTTTATTTTTTCTATCTTAGTTTGAAGAAGTATAAAAAAAGCCCAACATGTATACATGTTGAGCTTAATATGCTAAATACAACATACCTACATCTTCCCTTTATCTTACTTAAGATAGCTCTCCATCAAAACTTGGGATAATTTTGATGACAGTCCTGTACTTATTAAATACAGTCCCAGCACTAGCTTTGGACACTAGAACTTCGGCACTTACTCCTTTTATATTGATTCATTGGCTTCCGACCTCTTCAATATTACTCTTAGTAAATGCAACCTCTACCTCAATCTTTTTATTAGATGAGGTATTTTTATTAAATTTCTCTTTGTTGTAAATATTTTAGCATAATTTGTAAAAATTGTAAATATATTGATTTAATGATATATTTATTTCCATGTTATATCTGCATCTTTTCTAGGTACAGTTCTTGAATATTTTACATCAGGATAGCCAACAATCATACAAGTTACAATCTTTTTGCCATCTTCTATACCAAGATACTCCATGATTTCTTTGTTTGACTGAGATGCTCTAACTAAAAAACCACTAAAAAATGTTCCAAGTCCTAGGGCATTAGTCATTAATTCCATGTTAGAAGATGCAAGAGCTCCATTTACATCAGAATCTGATACTACAAGTATTACTGCAGGAGCATTGAAAAATAGCATGTCATTTTTCTTAGGGTCTTTTTTATAAGCATCATACATTTGTAACCATATCTTTGCGTATTTTTGTACTTGCATATTTTCTGGAGTTTTGTTTGCAAGTATGTAGTCTCCTAAATTTTTTAATGTATCTATTACCATAGATTTTAACTCATCTATATTTTCTTTTACTACTATGTATGAAACATTTTGAAGGTTTCCTCCTGTTTGAGTAAATCTTCCTGCTTCAATTATTTGGGCAAGTTTTTCGCGCTCAACATCTTTGTCTTTAAACTGTCTTATTGTTCTTCTAAATTTTATAAAATTAAGAAGATTATTTGCATCTATTTCAAATTCTTCTTTGTTATAATTTTTTACATCATCCATATTGTATTCATCTGTATATACTGCATTTTTAGGGCATATAGCAATGCAATGACCACATTTCATACAAGTTTCATTTTTTATATTAGCTTTTTTATCCTGCATTTCTATATCTCTAACAAAACAATCCTTAATACATAACCCACAACCTATACATTTTTCTCTATCTATTTTCATCATAAAACCAACTCCTATTTATATATTTCAATCATGTTATACTTAAATCTATTGTTCATCGAATCTAACCTACAAATTGAATTTTAACAATCAATTTCAAAATTTACTATCTTATCATTGCTCAAACTTTTTGTATCTTAATTATACCATAGTTAACTTGATCCCAAAAATATAGAATATATACAAAGAGGACTATAAAATTTGTTTTATAGCCCTCCGTAAATTTAATTATTATTTTTTATACAATTGAATTTTTAATCACAATAAATTTTTGTGTGTTTTAATTAAATCTATGCTAAAGACGATTGAATCTTAATAATAAAATTCAATCTATGAAAATAGTCATCAGCACAAGTAATTTTTTAACATGCTAAATAAAAGTGTTTACCAATACTCTTTTCCATATCTATAATCATCATCATATTTTTTGTATCTATAATCATAATCATGTTTTTTACATCTGCATTCATCTTCGTCATCATCATATTTCTTACATCTGCAATCATCGTCATCATGCTTTCTACATCTGCATTCACATTCTAAATCTTTCTCTTTTCTGTATCTATATTCATTGTAATCTTCTTCATAGTAATTATAATTTTCTCCATAACCTATGCCTCTATAACTTTTAAATTTCATTAAATATCACTCCTATATATTATATTGAGAGAGTCCCTTAAAGAAACTCTTGATATAATATATACGTATTCGACAAAATTGTTCATATTTCGTCATAATTTTTATATATATTTTTTTATTAAATATATTTAAATTTAATTAAATAAACTTTTGCATAATAAGATCTAGTTGTCCCTTGCTTATTTCATTTATAGATATTATAGGTTTTGGTTCTATATCATAGGATGCTATTGCTTTCTCAAACCATGCTACATCGTGCCACTTTCCACATTTATATCCTGTATTCTTATATATGCCCACCTCATTGAACCCCAATGATTTATGAAGGTTTTCACTTTTTATATTTGGCAAAGTAACACAACCATAAACTGTCTTTATTCCTTGTAGTTTTAACATTTCTAAGAGAACGCCATACATTTTTTTACCTAATCCACTCATGGTAAATTCTTTGTCAATATAAATTGACAGTTCAGCATTCCATTGATAAGCATCACGTTCCTTATATCTATGTGCATAAGCATAGCCTATTATTTTTCCTTTATCTTCACAAACAATATATGGGTAAAAACTAGTAATATTTTTTATACGACTTGCAAATTCAATTTCATTTGGAAGAGTAGTTTCAAATGTGATCGGTGTGTCTATGTACTGTGAATAAATTTTTAGCAACGATTGGCAATCCTTTACTGTTACAAATCTCAACTTCATATTATATTTCCCCTTTTTAAAGTGTATTTATTATTTCTATAATTAAAATTTCATCTCGCCCACACTGTGGCTCAAAATTACATAGCCCCACGCTGTGACTTATATTAAATAGAAACTTCCTTATAATTAAGAATAGCATATAATTAAAATATAATACATTTTAATTATATGCTATTTAGTGAGCCTACTTCCCTTCTATATATGTCACATAATAATTAGTTAAGTTGGTTTCTAAATGGATTGTATCACTAAGTGAAACCATTGCGAATAATATAGCCGCAATTAAAAATACATCTACTATTTTTGATGTTATTTTCCTATCTTTAAAATTAATTTGTGTAAAACAAAGAATAAACATAAATATTGTAGACATCATTGAGTACCCTTTAACAACATTTAATATAGTTATTATCTTTGCATCTTTTGAGTATTTCTCTAAGTATTTACTATTTCCCTTGCTATAGTCTACCCTTTGATAAAGATTATCTTTTACTTTAATTTCAACAACTTTAGGTTCTTTTTCATTATCAACTTTCCACATATAGCTAGGTGTACTGATTTCATTTTCACTTATATTTATTTTACTGAAATAATTAAATGAAAACCCTAAAAATACTACCAATACTATAATTGTAAGACTCTTGTTATTAATAAAGTTAACAGATCTATTTACCTCTTCTCCATTTATAGTCTTTACATATTTTTTAGCTAAATTACTAGCATAGATTGC
>ERZ781272.1238-NODE-1238-length-10294-cov-2.604747_pt1 | contig 10294 bp, 10 predicted proteins | sample MGYA00375850_ERZ781272 | MGnify/ENA primary metagenome ERZ781272 (study PRJEB29790, sample SAMN06051246) | human gut metagenome | host: Homo sapiens | place: USA: Cincinnati, Ohio | collected 2013-06-21 | study: EMG produced TPA metagenomics assembly of the Gut...
TTCCTTATCATCAATTTTTATAGATTCCACTTTATCTTTTTCATTTAAACTTAATGTATTTTCTGTGGTAGTACTTAACTGACCTACATTTAGACTATTATATTTCCCTTCATTTTTTAATGTAATTTCATATCCATTTACAGATATACTTAAAGTATTCATAGCATTTATCGTCGACTGTTTTTTACACTAATAACAACAAGATATACAATAATCAGTACTACCGATATCCCCATCGTGGCGCTTATTGCTTTTTTCTTCTTCACATACGTTCCTCCTCAAATTAATTTCACTATAATATTACAAATTAAAATTGTTGATAAAATGAATTTTTTATAATTTTAAAATGAATTTTATTAATCTAATATGATATAATCATGAATTAATTAAACAAAAATTTCAAAATAAATTCATATTTAAATAGGAGGTTATAGATTTGATTTCAATTATTTCACCAGCAAAAAATATGAGAAATTTAAAAATTGATAATATAAAACCTAAAATATACGGTAAATATAGATTGTTTACTGAAGAAACTAAGGAAATTATAAAAGAATTAAGAAACTTAACTCCATGGGATATTCAATCGATAATGAAGGTTAATGAGAAAATAGCTTTTCAGTCTTATGCTTATTTTCAAGACTTTAATTTTGATGAAGAAGGCGTTTGCGGTCTTTTAGCTTATGATGGTTTAGTTTTTAAAAATATAAAAGCCGAAGATTTTACTAAAGAAGATTTTGAATTTGCTAATAATAAGGTGAAAATCTTAGATGCATTTTATGGTATAGTAAACCCTTTAGATGAAGTTTTACCTTATAGGTTAGAGATGCAATATCCTATAAAGGTTAACGATAAAAATCTTTATAAATTTTGGAATGATAAAATATATAATAAATTATATGGTGAAGATAAAGTCATTGTTAATTTAGCTTCTGAAGAATATGCAAAGGTCGTAAGGAGATTTTTAAGAGAAGACGACATATTTATCGATATAGATTTTAAAGTTCATAAAAATGGAAAATTAAAAACTTTAGCAACATTAGCTAAAATGGCTAGAGGACAAATGATAAAATATATAGTTAAAAATAAAATAAATAATCCTGAAGATTTAAAAAACTTCACCTTTGATAATTATAAATTTTCTCATAGTTTATCAACGAGTCAAAAATTTGTTTTCATAAAAGAAGATTAAGAACAATTTTATAATAAAAAACCTTCCAAATTAAATGGAAGGTTTTTTATTAGTTTTCTTCTTTATTTTCTTTAGCTTTTTCAGCTTCTTTTTTTTCTAGTAAATATGATTCTATATCTTCTACTACATTGCCATTCACAAAGCTTATGGCTTGATTTATGGCATTTTTTATAGCTTTTGAATCTGAACTTCCGTGAGCTTTTATTACTCCACCTTTCACTCCTAAGAATGGAGCTCCACCGTATTCAGAGTAATCTAGGAATGCTTTTAATTTTCTCATGTCTTCTTTTATTAATAAAGCTCCTAGTTTGCCTTTTGTGCTACTCATTAAAGTTTCCTTCATAAGCTTCATCATTCCCATTGCCACACCTTCACAAGTTTTTAGCATTATGTTGCCTGTGAAACCATCACAAACTATTACATCAGCCTTAGATTCTATAACATCTCTACCTTCTACGTTTCCTATAAAGTTTAAATCCATGTTCTTTAATTCTTCATAAGCAGCTTTTACTAACTCATTTCCTTTTCCTTCTTCTGACCCTATATTAGCAAGACCTATTCTTGGATTTTCCATGTTTAAAACTTTTTTAAGATATATATTTGCCATCACAGCAAACTCGCTTAAGTTTCTAGGCTTACAATCTGCATTAGCACCACTATCTGCTATTATAGTCATACTTCCTTTTATATTGGGCATACAAGGACAAAGACAAGGTCTATCTATTCCTTTTATTCTTCCAACTACTAAAGTAGCCCCCGTAAGTAAAGCTCCTGTACTACCTGCTGATACAATGGCATCAGCTTTCTTTTCTTTTACTAAGTTTAAACCTACAACCATAGATGAATCTTTTTTTCTTCTTATTGCTTGAACTGGTTTGTCTTCATTTTGTATGATTTCTGTGGTATGTACTATTTCTAGTTTACTTCTATCGAATTCATATGCTGAAAATTCTTTTTCAAGTATATCTTTATCTCCTGTGATTAATATTTCCACATTGTATTCTTTTATAGCTTCAACAACTCCACTTACTATAGCTTTAGGAGCATTATCTCCACCCATTCCATCTACTACTATTCTCATAATTACCTCCTTGCATATTTATGTATAAATTTATATATAACTACAAAATATTATTAGTATTTTACAGTAATGATTTCATCTTTTCAACTCTTATTTATTTTTATATTTTAACAAAAAAACATGTAGATTACTCTACATGTTTTTAAAAATATCATTATTCAGATACTATTTCTTTACCTTTGTAATGTCCACAATCTGGACAAACTCTATGTGGTAATTTTGGTTCATGACATTGTGGACACTCTACGAATCCTGTTGCTGTCATTTTTGAGTTAGCCGCTCTTCTCATTTTAGTTTTTGATTTAGCTGTTTTACGTTTAGGTACTGCCATTTAAGCCACCTCCTTAGTCATTTTTAAATAAATCTTTTAATTTAGCAAAACGTGGATCTATATCATCCTCGTCATTGGCAATTTGGCTACATGCACAAGTTTCCCTATTTAGGTTAGCTCCACAGTTTTGACAAAGCCCTTCACAGTCTTCCCCACAAAGAGATTGTACTGGTAAGTTAAAAATCAATGTCTGTCCTATTATGTCAAGTAAATCTACCTCATCACCGTCAATAATAAAAGCATCATAATCTTCAAACTCATCTTCGTCAAAATCTTCTTTCACTAAGAAACCTTCTATAGCATATTCTATTGGTACTTTAACTTCATCTAAACATCTAGCACAATTATCTACCATTTCGAAACTTATATTAGCATCTAAATAATATCCTTTGTTAGTTCTAGATATTTTACCTATAAGGTTTAACGGTGAAGCTATTTTATATGTGTTCTCACAATAATTAATAGTATCAATTTTTTGCGAAAAATTCAAGTCTATTTTATCAGTTTCTTTTCTATTTAACTTGTCTAGACTAATTATCATACTTTCACCTCGTTATATTACCAAATTCATTATACAAATCTAGTCAATGTTTGTCAAGTATTTTTACTTGATAGTTAAAAATAAGGTTTTGATACTTTATTTGTAAATAAACTTAAAATAAGTTATTAAAATCATTTTAAGGTAGGTCTAAGCCTACCTTAAAACTTTAAATATATTATTCACAATAAAAATATTTTAATAAATAAATTTTTTAATTATTTAACTAAAGCTACAGTATCTCTAGCTATCATTAATTCTTCGTTAGTTGGTATTAATAATATTTTAACTGCAGAATCTTCTGTAGATATTACTCTTTCTTTACCTCTAACTTTATTAGCTTCTTTATCTAATTTCATTCCTAAGAATTCCATGTTTGAAGCTATCATCTCTCTCATGTCTATTCCGTTTTCACCAACACCAGCAGTAAATACTACAGCATCTACACCGTTCATTTCAGCAGCATAAGATCCTATATATTTTTTAACTCTTTGAGCATAAGCATCTAAAGCAACTTGAGCTTTTTCATCTCCAGCTTGAGCTGCATCTTCTATATCTCTGAAGTCAGAAGATATACCAGTCATACCATATACTCCTGATTTTTTATTCATCATTGCATCTAATTGATCTGCATTTAAGTTTTCTTTTCTCATTAAGAATGGTAATATAGCAGCATCTATATCTCCACATCTAGTTCCCATTATTAAACCTTCTAATGGAGTGAATCCCATAGAAGTATCTACACATTTACCACCATCAACAGCAGCTATAGAAGCTCCGTTTCCTAAGTGGCAAGTTATTATTTTAAGATCTTTTATATCTTTTCCTAACATTTCTGCAGCTCTTTGAGATACATATTTGTGAGAAGTTCCGTGGAATCCGTATCTTCTTACACCGTATTTAGTGTATAACTCATGTGGTAAACCATATAAGTAAGATTTTTTAGGCATTGTTTGATGGAAAGCAGTATCAAATACTCCTACCATTGGTACTCCTGGAAGTATAGCTTTACAAGCATCTATTCCCATTATGTTAGCTGGGTTGTGAAGTGGAGCTAAGTCTATACATTCTTTTAATGCAGCTTCTACTTCGTCAGTTATTACAACTGAAGTTGCAAATTTTTCACCTGCATGAACAACTCTGTGTCCTACTGCTTCAACTTCTTTAATGTCTTTTACACCACCGTAAGTTGGGTCAACCACAGCATCTAAAACTAATTTTATAGCTTCTTCATGGTTTTTCATTGGTTGTTCAACTATGTATTTACCTTCAACACCATCTTTTTCTTGCTTAAGTATAGAACCTTCTATACCTATTCTTTCTACTAATCCTACACATAATACTGCTTCATTTTCCATATCTATTAATTGATATTTTAATGAAGAACTACCACAGTTTAATACTAATACTTTCATTATTAGCAATCCTCCTTAAAAATTTAAAAATTTTCCTTAAATTAATATTCAAAATGACTATTTAACTTTACATTGTCAATCATAATAAATATAACACCTTTTTAATTAAAAGTACATACTATTTATAAAAATATCCTTTATGTAATATTTAAATATTACGACTTAGCTCTTTTATCTTCATGTTTATTTGGTATAATAAATAATTAATTATATCAAATTTTTAAAATAAGATGTCTTACTTATTATTCATATAATAAAACATATTTATGTGTCTTATCACACATTTATATTATTATATTATTAAGTATTTCCTCTAATTTTGTCAACTTAAAAAATATAATATATTAATATGTAGTAAAAATTACCAAAAGGAGGATTGTATGAATTTACTAGGATTAGTGGTTGAATACAACCCATTTCATAATGGTCATAAATACCATTTAGAAAAATCAAAGGAAATAGCAAGGGCAACTCATACTATGGCTATAATGAGTGGTTCTTTTTTACAAAGAGGAGAGCCCGCTTTATTTGATAAATATACAAGAGCAGAGATGGCAGTAAAAAGTGGTGTGGATTTAGTAATAGAACTTCCAACTCTTTATGCTTGTCAAAGCGCAGAAATTTTTTCTCACGGTGCCATAGCTACCTTAAACTCTCTTAATTGCGTTAGTTCAATTTGTTTTGGAAGTGAAGAAGGAGATGTGGGAATCTTAAATACAATAGCGGAGATTTTAGTTAAAGAACCTATAGAATTTAAGTTAAATTTAAAAAAGCATTTAGATGATGGTGTCGTTTTCCCAATAGCAAGAAGTAAAGCTCTATATGAATATATAAAAACTCATAATCTTTTACATTTAAATGAAAATGAACTTCAACAAGTTTTGAATTCTTCTAATAATATATTAGGTATTGAATATATTAAAAGTTTAATTAAGATATATAGCTCTATTAAACCTTATACCATCACTAGAGTTGCATCTGAATATAATTCCAGTGATATAAATAGTAATATTTGTTCAGCCACAGCTATTAGAAATTCTTTAAAAAATAACCAAAACTTGCAACTTATTGAAAATGTTATCCCAAAACCGACTTTTGATGAAATTAATAGTAAAATAGATAGTAATTTTAACCCTGTATTTGATTATATGTTCTACGACATATTATCTTCTATTATTATTAGAGACTACGAAAATTTGCATAACTATTTTGAGGTCAATGAAGGTATAGAAAATAAAATTTATTCTAATATTTTCACTTCTCAAAGTTTAGAAGAGTTAATTAATTCTACAAAGTCAAAACGTTATACTATGACTAAAATAAAGAGAACTTTAAATAATATTTTGCTAGGTGTTACCAAAGAAGATATATTAAAAGTAAATGATTTAAATTCAATCCCTTACATTAGAGTTTTAGCTTTCAATAACAAGGGCCGAGAAATTATAAAGAAAATAAAAACTTCTAGTGATATTGAAATTATAACTAAATTTTCAAAAATAAGTCATATTGATGACCCTATATTTAAAACACTTATTAAATATGATTTAAAATCTAGCAATATGTATAATCTTATTTATTACAAAAATAATAAAGATCTATTAAAAGGACCCATGGATTATTATTTATCACCTAAGTATTTGCCATGATTATAAATTTTATAATACAAGAAAAGGGCTATTAATTTATAGTCCTTTTTCACTATTCAAATAATTATTTTTCATATTTCATTTTTTTTATTAATATAATACCTTAAAGTCTTTATTATATAGGTGATTTTATGAATATATCTAAATTAACAAAATATTTTTTACCCAAAATTATAGTTTTATTATTAATTATTGGAATTATAATTTTCCCTGATGATTCTATTGAAGCTGCGCAAAATGGAATACATATATGGGTAAATATATTAATGCCCTCTTTACTACCTTTTATAATCGGTGCTAATTTGATAGTTTCTTTGAAGATAGTTGATATTATAGGCCTAATAATAAATCCCATAACTCAATTTATCTTCAATGTATCAGGTAAAAGTGCACTAGTTTTTGCAATCTCAGCAGTATCTGGATATCCTGTAGGTGCAAGACTGGCATCTGATTTAAGGCTAAACCAAGATATTTCTCAATACGAAGGTCAAAGGTTAGTATCATTTTGTTCCACATCAGGTCCCTTATTTATAATTGGTGCTGTGGCAGTCGGAATGTTAAACGATGCATACTTAGGATATGTAATGCTTATTTGCCATTATCTAGGAGCCATAACTGTTGGTTTACTTTTTAGAAGATACGGAAAAGAAAAAAGAGAAAGGTCAAATAAAACCATAATTAATAATATAAAATCCATAATTAATACTCCAGAAAAGGATGGTTTTTTTATTTCTTTTGGAAATGCCGTTATAAGTGGTGTAAATACTTTATTGGCTGTTGGTGGTTTTGTAATAATTTTTTCTGTAGTTTTTAAAATCCTAACGTTATTTAATGTAATAGATGGTATTGTGCTTTTTCTTTTCTTCTTTAGGCATGACAAAAGAGGTTTGTTCTGCTTTTATAAGTGGGTTATTTGAAATTACAATAGGTTGTAATAATGTAACTAGCATTACATATATTTCTGAGGTAATTAAAGCCAGTTTATGCAGTTTCATCATAGGCTTTAGTGGTTTATCTATTCTAGCTCAATGTTGTAGCTTTATAGCTAAGACTGATATTAAAACTAGTATTTACATATTCAACAAATTTTTACATGGTACATTTGCAGCTTTATATACGTTTTTACTTTATCCAATAAGCTCAAATTACTTACCAGTTTCAAATTTTTCATCAATTTATAATTCTATTTACAATAACAATATCCTAAATCATTATTTTTATAATTTTAAAATATTTTTAATTATAACTGTTATTATTTATATAATATTCAATCTATACTTTTTATATATAACAAAAGATTGATAAAATAATGAAAGCTCCCAGTTTAATCGGGAGCTTATTTTCTATTCTTCTCTTAATTCTCTTTTATTTCTTTTTACTATTTCTAAAGTTTCTATTAGATTTTGTTCAACTGAACTTATTACATCTTCTGCATATTCAATAGATCCTTCTCTAATTTCAACTGCATAAGACTCTGCTCTACTTATAATTTCTGTAGCTCTTTCTTTTGCTCTTTCAACAACTTCGCTCGATTCTACAATATCATTAAATTGTTGTTTAAGATTTTCTTCGAACTGCTCTCCTTCTTTAGCTTTAATTTGAGCTTCTTGGTTAGCTTGTTCTATAATTTGTTCTGCTTCAGCCTTTGCTTCTGTTATTATTCTTTGCCTTTCTCTATTAATCCATATTGCTTGATTTACTTCTTCTGGCATTAATGTTTTTATATCATTTATAATAGCAAGAATTTCCTCTTTATCTATACTAATTGATTTTCTTGCTAACCCTTTAAGTGGTGCATGCTCTATTAACTCTTCTAATTCTTGAAATAAATCCATGATTTCTAAATCTATTTTCATATTATTCCCCCTAAATTACTATTTCGTCTTCTTTTCTATCGCCCAGATAACTTCTTCTGGCACTAAGTTTTTAACATCAGCTCCGAAGTTTAAAACTTCTTTAATTAATGATGAACTTACAAAAGAGTATTGCTTGTTAGTTGGTAAAAATATTGTTTCTATATCAGAATTCAATTCTTTATTCATATGAGCCATTTGTAACTCATAGTTAACATCTGCTTCACTTCTTACTCCTCTAACTAAAGTATCTATTCCATGTTCTTTACAGTAATTAACTAATAAACCTTGGAATTCAATCACTTTAATATTATTCAATTCTTTTGTACAAACCTCAATTAATTCAACTCTTTCTTCTAATGTAAAAAGTCCCTTTTTATTAGGATTTATAAGCACTCCAATTTGCAATTCATCAAATAGCTTAGCTGCTCTGAAAATTATATCTAAATGTCCATTGGTAATTGGATCAAAACTACCAGCAAATATTGCTTTACGCATTGGTTTGTCCATGTTATTCCTCCACTTTATAAAACGTTAATGTTGTATTACCATATTTTTTGTCTCTACTTTTGTACAATCTTCCAATATTATCTGGAAATTTATCTTTAGTATCATGTTCTACAACAATAATACCATCTTCTTTTAAAAGGTTATTATTATCTATACTACCTAATGCATCACTAAACAGATTCTTATAATATGGAGGATCCATAAATATAACGTCAAATTTTTCATTTTTTAAAGATAAAGAGTTTATAGCACTTTTAAAATCTAAGTTTAATACTATACTTTCACTTTCAACTCTTGCCTTCTTTATATTAGATTTTACAATGTTTATACTTTCCTTACTATTATCTACAAAAATACATTTATTCGCTCCTCTTGATAAACACTCAATTCCTAAAGAACCTGTACCAGCAAATAAATCTAATATATTACTGTCCATTATATATGGATTAATCATATTAAATAAAGACTCTTTAACTCTGTCTGTCGTAGGTCTTACGTCATCATTTTTCGGAGCATTTAATTTTAGTCCTCTTGCTTTTCCTGAAATAACTCTCAAAATTATATCTCCTTTCTTATTTTACCATAAATTTCAGCTAATTTAACGAAATTTCTTCACGTTCACTAAATTTATACAATATTTCTTCTTTTATTTTTTTATTTTCTATTAATTCTAATTTTCTATCTTGTCCAATTATATATCTAGCTTCTAATTGAGCTTGTTTTAGTATTTTAATATGCTTAAAAATATTAGCAACTTTTAACTCTGGAAGACCATGCTGTCTAGTTCCAAAGAATTCTCCTGGACCTCTTATTTCTAAGTCTTTTTGAGAAATTTTAAAACCATCTGTAGTTTCTTCCATTATAGCCATTCTTTCCTTACACACTTCAGTTTTTGAATTATATATTAAAATACAATAAGATTTGTGCTTACCTCTTCCCACACGACCTCTTAGCTGATGAAGTTGTGCTAAACCAAACCTCTCCGCATTTTCTATTATCATAAGTGTTGCATTTGGAACATTAACTCCAACCTCAATAACTGTTGTAGATACTAATATATCTAACTTTTTATTTTTAAAGTCATCCATTATTTCATCTTTTTCACTTGGTCTCATTTTACCATGAAGAAGGCCTACCCTTAAATCTGAAAAGAATTCTCTTTTTAGTTCTTCAACCAGTTCTACAGCAGCCGTAGCTTCTATTTTTTCACTTTCATCTACTAAAGGACATACTACATAAACTTGTCTTCCTTTTTCAACTTCATCTCTAACTAAATTTTCATATGCTTCTTTTCTTCTCTTATGCTCTATAGCAATTGTCTCTATAGGCTGTCTTCCTGGTGGAAGTTCATCTATAATATAGATGTCCAATTCACCATATAAAATAAGCGCCAATGTTCTTGGAATAGGTGTAGCTGTCATAACTAAAATATCTGGGCTATCTCCTTTATTGGATAATCTGCCCCTTTGCCTAACACCAAATCTATGCTGTTCATCAGTTATAACAATTCCCAAATTTTTAAACTCTACTTTATCTTCTATAAGAGCATGAGTTCCAATTAATATATCTACTTCTTGATTTTTAACTTTTTCTAAAACTCTTTCCTTTTGCTTTTTAGTAAGACTTCCTACTAATAGCTCAGACTTAATATTAAAGGATTCTAGGGTTTCTTTGAATGAATCATAATGTTGTGATGCCAAAATCTCCGTAGGGGCCATTAAAGCGCCC
>ERZ781272.1240-NODE-1240-length-10256-cov-3.120184_pt1 | contig 10256 bp, 6 predicted proteins | sample MGYA00375850_ERZ781272 | MGnify/ENA primary metagenome ERZ781272 (study PRJEB29790, sample SAMN06051246) | human gut metagenome | host: Homo sapiens | place: USA: Cincinnati, Ohio | collected 2013-06-21 | study: EMG produced TPA metagenomics assembly of the Gut...
TATCTTATACCCACTATCTGCGCGATATTTTTTAACACTTTAGAGCTCAAATTATGCTGAGTATTTATAATATCTTCATCAAATTCATTGTTAGGATCAACTTTAATTTTAAAGGGCTTATTTTCAATCTTATTTTGCTTATTCATAAAATCAAACTCTTTTTGCAAATTCATCCCATCTTTATCAATACATTCTTTTGCAAAATTCTTAAGCATCAAAGCTTGAAAATTCACAGTTAAATCTTTATTCTTCACCTTCTGCTCTGACACGTATTTAAGATAAAGTTTGCTCGTCCTTTTTATGAATCCTTCCCAATGAGCATACAGAAGTAAAACCATAGATTTCATCACAACTTCTTTTGTCTCTGCATCGCTCATTATCTTAAATAGGTGGGCTATTTCAACTTTTCTCCATGCAAGATCTGACTCAATCTCATTTTCATATTGCTCAAGCTTCATGATAATACTCCCTTGAAAATGCGTTTAAGTCTTTGAATCTGTTTATTACCTTTACGCCTCTATCTGACGCTTTTACGTATGCGTCTTGAGAATACATTTCCTTTACCTTTTCTCTAAAGTTTTCCCATTTAATACTATCTAAATTTGATGCAACACCAACAAGAATTGCCTCATAGCTAGAGTTCGAAAAAGCTCCTTCAAATTTATCTTTTTCTCCGTTATATTTTCTAAAAATCTCATCCCCCATATACTCTGCTAATTTATCAAAAGTTCTTTTGAAGAGATCTATTTCTTTATCTAAATCAAATTCCGTATCAGAGATAAGATTTGCTGTCTCCTTATCAATAAACTTAGGCAATTTTTCACTTGCTATATTATATTGGCTATAATCAACCTTATTATTTTTTGCAATAAAATATCGCAAAATCAATTCCATATGATATTCGATTTTATATTTATCATCCGTCAACTTGATGCACTTTATAAAATTCTCATATGTCTTTAACGTATTGATTTTTTCATAAAAATCCGAGCTTAACATTATAATCAAGCAATTTCTTATTTCCTGACTTTCTAGCGTTACTGAACCTGTATTTAACCTTCTAAATAACTCATACTGTGAGCTAACACTATTTTCCGTCAAAATGATGCTTACACCAATTCTTGTCCGACGAAGTAATCGTTTAGCATCCATAGGCATAGTTTCCCATGTCATCCCTTCAAGTGAAGGTAAAGTTTCGGTTCCCTGTAAAACAAGAGGTTCATAATCTGGTAAATCACCTGTTAATTGCAATAATGTTGAAATTCTCTGAAGACCATCAACAATATCCCATTTTCCGTCATCTTTTTGTGCAACAAAAATTGGTGGAATTGGGATTCCTATCAATATTGACTCAATAAAATTGGTTTTATGTTCATCATCCCACCTATATAGTCGCTGATACGCCGGATTCAATTTAAGATCTTGCTCTTTATATAAATTAATAAGTTCTCCAACCGACATATCATAACTATCCGTTTTTATAGTCTTTCTTTCCTTGGAAAGCTCTTCCATAAAAGTGTTACTCACCTTAAAACCTCCATTCTCCTATTTAATTTTGGCTAATACATCTTTAAACTTGGCATAATTAACCTTTACACCATCATCAAGATCTATGCTAATCATCTGATCAGCCAAATGATGTATTTTCTCTTCATATTCATGAATCTCATCATTCTGAGACTTAAGTGTATTTAGCTTCTTAGTAAGCTTAACTTTATCAGATCCGGACGCGCTCTCGATTCTGTTAGTGATTTCTTCTATAGCTGTTCTGTAACGTGCCTGCTGTTCATGAACATAGTCAGTTCGAATACGTGCAATAGTGTCTGGCTGGTAACGATGCATATAAATCAAACACTTAAAACCATTCTTCTTACCCGAATCGAATAGCCAATAAATCGGCCTCTTTTGATATATCTTCACATGATCGGCATAAAAATCATTTATGAAATAGTTACGGATTACTTCTCTCGACGAACCTTTACCACCTAATGCATCAGCTATAAACTGCAGGTTTTCTTCTAGTGTCTGTTTTCCGTAAACAATCTCTACAAATTGAATGAATCTACCAACAATGTCATCATCAAAATATTCATCATCACAAATAGGAATTACTGCATCTTCATCTGGGATAAATGACTTATACCTCGATAAATCCCATTTTCCACCCGCAAATGTTATACCTTTCTCATCTAAAGAGTACCTTCCAAACATACAGCCAACTGCATATGAAATTAAGCTTTTAATTTCCCTCTTTAAATCAGCTCGTCTTACTGTAACATCTTTGTCTTTAATGACACATGATAATTCATCTTCCAATCCATATAAGTTTATAAAGATTTGGTTTAATTCTTCTTCATTTTGCTTTAATTGCATAAAACGCTCATTACATATCTCATTCCATCTCGCAAAAGCTGAAGAAATTAAAGAATCACTACCTATCAATGGATGTCTTTCATAGTCCCACGAAACCTCGTATGCATCCCAATCCTCTTTTGATAATCTAATATTCTCCCTCACTATATTTTCAACCCTAATCCTATCTTCCTCAACTTGTATAATTGGAAGATTTCCAACAGGTCCTTGGCTATAATCAAGCGTTGGTGCCAATAAAGTTAAAATATACATAGTTACCTTGCTATTCAAAAATCCTAATAATGTATAAAGATCTCCTTTGTTTTTTGGATAACAAATTGATCCCTTTGTATTCATAGTGAACCCATGTGGAGTATACCTAAATGATATTAATCCTACAGTTAATGTGCTCCATGCTAGCCCTTCTTGAAAATAATATTGTGTACTTCTCGGCGCACTTCCTTTATAATTTCGTATTTCATATCCGTCATTGTACCAATTAACTAAATATTCATTATTTCCATACCATTTTCTAACAGGCCCCCCCTTGGTTTGCGGAAACCATTTTTTTCCACTTTTTTTTGCTATTTCAGGTGTTTCTGCATCAAATAAAGATTTATCAATATCCACTTCGAACCAAAGTCTCAAAAACAAATCATTATTTGCAGTCGACATTCCTTGTTTAGGATCAGCAATAGTTTTTAATGGTTTCCCCTCGCCAAAACTATCATAAAACCTATTGCTTACCCAATATGAAATAGGAAATCCTGGAATTCTTTTATATTGCGTTTGATCCGCTTCATAAAAGTATCTACATAATTGGTTATTCAATCCTTCAAGCACTTTTTGTCTTTGCACTTCCATACCACCTGTAAAAGAAGATAATCTAAAATAGTATCCCTTATCTACTGTTCCATTTTTTAACACAAAAGTACAAATAGGAACTGTCGCATCTTCAAAAGCGGAGTATTCTAATTGGATTAAATTAGAAATACCCTTACAATCAATAACAAAACGTCTTAATGGCTCATATGTTTTAATAAACATCCATACATACGGTGTCATAAAACCTGAATACCCATCTTGTTTGCAAAAACCAAAATTTCTATATATGAATACACTAAACAAATCTCCGTTATAATCTTTGTAATTTGAATTAATATAATCCTTTAGTTTAGAATCATATTTATTCAAATATGGTGGATTAGTTGCAACTACAGCATATTTCTTACTCATCAAGTAAGCTGGACTTATAATAGTTTTAAACTCTCCCAAAAGATACGTATTATACATACTTATCTCATCAGCCACCTGCGCAAATCTTTCATAAATTTTTACAAAATCTACTTCAGGCATCTTAAGAATAGAGCCATATTCTTTCGCATCCTTTAATGTATCTAATAAAACTTCTACATCATTCCTAAGGGCAATATCATTACCACAGAAATAATCAATGCTAGACTTGTCAACATTGTTGCTTTCTGTAATCTCATATATCTGTGGTTGAATTCCTCGTGTAAAGAATCTTCTATCATACTGACGCGCTTTCATCATAACAGCAAAGTATGCTAGTTGTGTTGCTCTGCCATCAATATCAAGTCCAAAGATATTGTTCTTTACAATTTCACTTGCTGCATCACGCTCTGAAAACCCATATTCAACATATATCTTCATAAGCACTTCAAAAGCGTATACTAAAAAGTGTCCAGAGCCTACACATGGATCAAATACTGTTACATCCTGCGGAGCAATTTTCTCATCAATATATTTAATTTGTCCATCTTTTGGAGTCACAAAATAAGTCAGTTCTTTTGCAAGCTGACTTTCAGGATTTCTTTCAATCCAATATCTTCCTACCGAATTATCAATGAGATATCTTACAACCCAGTCTGTTGTAAATAGCTGTGTTGCTGCTGGAACTTCTTCCTTTTTTACAACTTTTCCATGAAGAGGGTCTACTACCTCTTCGTGCTTTGCTGAAATATAGTATTGATACATCCATCCAATTATTTCTATTTGACCATTATCTGAACTAATATCAAAGTTATCTTCAGGAATATCATTAACCAGTGTTTCTATAACGCTTCCTTCGCGAAGCAAATAGTCAGGCAAAAGCAATTCGGTGTAATCCTCAAGTTTCTGAAACATCTGAGGAAGAATTTCATTTAATGCATTACACTGAACCTTAAGAAGGTACTTAAAAAGCTCATCCTCATTTGAATCCTCTTTATAAGCAAGAACCTTCTCCATATCTAGTCCAGGCATTTCCAAATGAATTGCTTCGGACAAAATTTGAGGTCTAAACTCACCACTTTCATTAGAAAAAACTCTAATATGACTAGGCAAGTAACCATTAACCTCCATAAATCTAATAGCGATGAATCTATTAAACCAAGTGTATGCAACCTCCTCCATAACTTGATCATATCCATCTTCATTAATCCTCTTTATAAGAGCCTTACGCTCATTTTTCTCTGATTCAGATAGCACTTCTCCATTTATACTATCTAGAGAAAGATTAAGTTCCTTATCCTTCACGATATCGTACTTAACAGCACGAGCCGTAACTTTCTCAATAAGTTCTTCTCTAGCCCACACTGCATATTTCTTAATCGCATTCTTATCCATGCTACCTTCTCCTTAATTGATTTGTATTCCATCACTTCCCTGTAAGTACTGTTTCATTTGCTTACGGATATTTTCTACATATGCATCAATATCCTCATTCGATTTAAGCACCTTTGCAGGGAACATCTGCTGTCTTGCAATCTTCTTAATGATTTCCTTCTTTACAGGAGGCTTTTCTTCACTAGCATCTTCCGGTTTCACTACAGGAACTGGCTTTGGCCTCATAGCAGACTCAATTGCCATAGTCGCTCTGTCTTTTTCTGCCCACATCGGTACTGACATACCATCAAGAAGCGCCAAACTCTTTTCAGCAGCAATCTGTTCTTTCTTCTGATCAAAGAACTTATCTGCTCTTTCTGAAATGAGCTTTGTTTCTTCATTTGCAAAAGCATTCTCATGAATGGCCTCTAAGCATGAACGAACTATCTCAAGAAGATTTGCCCGTTTTTCATCGAGCATAGCATTATGAGACTTTTCTACAACACTCTGTAACTCATTCAATTCCGGTATACGCTTATAGTCATATGCTTTTCCATCAATAACATGAGTGATAAGTCTCATTTGATTAAGAGCATGCTCAGCTTCTGGATCATGACTAATATAATCTAAATCATTCTTGAGGCTTTCTACAAAGTTTGCAGCATTATCAAATACTGAAACCTGAGTCTTAAAGAAGCTCTCAACATTCTTTAAATGATCCTGCATATCATAAAGAGTATCTTCACTTGAAACGACCTTATCTATAAGAGCTATGTTATCACTCTTCTGAGAAAGAACATCCCTTACGACTCTTACAGCATCGCGAACTGCTGACTGATCAGGGTATTTGTGTCCTTCGTACTTCGCATTCAGTTCATTGTAATGAGCTTCTAGCTTTTCAAATTCTTCGATAATGAATGCAATCAAGCCATCTTCATCTGCAGGTACATCCATTACATCAAGGAAGTCTCTAAGAAACTCTCTTGCTTCCTTAACCTTTGCAGGACTAACCACATGACGTTTTGTAATTTCCGTCTTTCCTACTTCACTCTTCTTACGAAGCATATCTGGTAGCCTAGAATCAGTAGGCTGAATTGTCATACCACTGTACTTAATAGTTACCTTCTGTTCATAGATAAGAAGTGCAACTACAGCAGCTATATCAATCTCTCTCCAACCACTTGGAATACCTTGATATCTTGCCTGTATATCTGACATCTTAGTAGTGATATGCTTCATATCCTGCATTTCAAGATATTCTTCAATCTTCTGAGCCGCTCCACTGTTAGGATTTGTTCCTGCAATATACTGCTCTGCTCCTGTAAGAATTGAAACAATATCAGAATCATCGTTGGCATTCTTTCCTACAAGTTCAAGATCGTAATATACATGAGTAACAAGATACTCAAGAGCCTGATCTAATTTACTCTTAGCATCACCACCCTTAATCTCAATATGCTCACCATCTACATAAAACTCAGCTGTCTCGATAGCCTTCTTGATTGCATCAAGAGCATCATTCTCATACTTTGTTGCCTCATCCTGCTGATTACGGATAATATCCTGTACAGACTTAGGAAGCTGTGCTACATTTCTTGTCTTTACATACTTTCTAATCTTCAGAGCATTCTCAATAAGCTCATAATACTTACCATCTCCAAGAACAACGATTGCCTGTCCCTTAGAGTTTGTTTGTAATCTAAGCTCATTCTTTTCAGTATCATCTGTTGCGATAGAATAAATCTGTAACTTCATTCCTCCAGTAACAGATCCATTTGCCTGACCATCCACATACTGGTCATATGGGAAGTCATAGATCTTATAACGATACTTCTTCTTATCGTAAATATCGCCAAATACAAGATGACCAATTCTTTCGATAATCTGAGCAGTATCTACTGATGTATCTTTGATTTCTCTTGCGATATCCTGCTCTTCATCAGTAAGGAAATTATATGTATTACCAGTTCTACCAATGTAATTCTGGCTAAGAAGTCTATCTAAAGATTCTCGAACCTGCTCACGCATCTGAATCTTATCCATGTTGATATTATCAGCCATAAGGATAACGATAGAATCCAAAGTTGACTTCACATCATTGTCCAGATAACGAATCAAATAAAGGAGTTTTAATACATCAACATCCTGAGGTTTGATACCTCTGTCTTCATCAGCCGCTGTCTGGCATCTTTCGATAACACGACGAATAGCACCGTCCAAAAATGTATGAACAGTGTCGTAGAAAAGATAGAATGGAGCAATGCTGTATTCATCTTTATTTTCAATTTTCTGTGCAGCTTCCTGAAATCCTGAAAGCATAGATCTCTCACCACCGGATAAGTGCTTACCAGCGTTACCATGCTTACGAATCTCAGAGAATACCTTCTGCATCAAAATAAACTGATATGGAACAAATGGGAAATTCTTAGAGAAATCCTGGGCTGTCTCATATCCTCTGATATCTAAGAGTGCATCATCCTTATTGAACTTAAGTAAGTTTCTAAGTACAGAATCACTTGATTCAAATACTTCTGTAAGTCTCTTGTCAGCTTCATCTGTCTTAGACAAAATTCTCTTTTGAATAACCTCATCTGCAGATGCAGATGAAAGAGAAAGTCTTGTCTTAAATCTTGCCTGAATACGTGAAAACTCATCCTGACGAGTCTTAATGATCTCATCAAGTGCTTCCTGTCCAGTACAAACAACCCACACTTTTCCTTCGCACTCACTACCAATTTTTTCTACAAGTGATTGTAAGTTAATAAGATGATCTGTGTTACTTCCGATGTACTGACCAACCTCATCAATCATGAATAGTAAGCGGAAGTTATCCGGCTTTGTATTTACATAATCCTTAATTTCAGATACAAGCTGAGCAATACTCATTTCTACTGTCTCAGTACCATTGAACCAATTACGAGAAGCTTCTTCGCTCATTCCAAGAACTTGCTGTAATGTTTCAACGATATCATCTTCCCAGAACGCAAAAGCATCTCTTGTTTCAAGCCAAGGCTGACCATTCTTCTCTTCAAATACTCTTCTAAATTCTTCTGTCTTGCCCTGCTTATCAATAAACTGCTCAAGCTTAGCGACCTTAAGATCCTCGCCATAAAAACCAAGATAGTTATAAAACATCTTTGCAAATACTCGAAGTACTGCTGTAGCATCTTTATTGATAGACCCCTCAATATCAATATTGAAAAGGATTGTATCTGTTTCCCCTTTAGTTGCACGGTCAATGAGCATAAATGTAGCTGGATCATCTTCGAACTTACTGCGGAATCGCTCTACAGTTCTAATACCATCTACTTCTTTATTCTCTAAGATGTATGAAAGAATCTTCAAGAAGTGAGATTTACCACTTCCAAAGAAACCAGAAATCCATACACCAATGTCTGCTGTTTTATCATTAAATGCATCACCATAATTATTGAAGAATGAAATAAAATGCTTCTTCAATTCTTTTGTGATAACATATTCATTCAATTCCTGCACCAATACATCATTGGCATCCTGATCTACTTTAACGACACCATTAATTTTTCTATCAATGTCGTCCTTAAACATCTGCTGAATCTTCATTTTATATAACCCTCCAAGTTAAATTGCATTAAATGCTCTATAATATCCATTAGGCTCTAACTTATCAAAAAGCCTAAGCTGTCTTCCATTGAAACTACCGGGATACATAACTAAGATTGGAATATTTGGTACTTCCGGTTGTATCGCTTCAAGAAGCGCATGAACTCTTGCAAAAGGAAATACTTCCCCAACTCCTGTAATAAGAAGTACATCTCCATCCCTCTGCTCTTCTGGTTTAATCTTTTCAACGAAAGCTTTATTATTTGCAAATCTGAGAATCTGATCTTTCAGATACTCTTTGCCTTTCTTCTCTTCCATGGATGCAGCGCCTTTTGTAATACGCTTGTCATCACATATCTCTAAAAATGCTCTATAAAGATTTTTTTCTATTACGTGGCATGCCAAATCTTGATCTGCTACAAGCTGCTCTGTGAAATATCTAACTGCCATCTCATCTGCAGGATCATAGCAAAAAATATGGATATTCACCTCATTGCTTAGCCCATTTCCTTTAAGAAAATCTTCTTCCTGAATTCTTGTTTTTAGTTTATCCAGGCGTTCTAAAATATCGCTCATATATCATTCTCCTAGACTCTCTATTTAGTAAAAACAATTGAATGCTGGCAACGCCACATCATTACCATCCGCTCTTATTGCATTATCTACTTCAGAGCTAATCATAACCGGATTAAGCTTCGTTGCTCTCGGTCCATCAATGTATTCATTCTCTATGAGAATCTTATTAAGTACCTGCTTAATCTTATTTATGGTTGCATCACTCCATGAAGCAACTTCGTCATCCTGTTCCTGTAGACGCATAAAGAAAACATTCAGATCCATCCTACTATACGATAAATCCTGTTCTCTAAACTTAGCACCTATTACAGTAATCATGAAATCCCAGACGAGTCTGTATTGCTTCATCATGGCATAAAGGCATGCCTGCTTTGACACTTCCATCGGACTATGAGCTATGACTCCAACCAATGTCATATCATCTAGTCCATGTAGTCGTTTCAGACACACATTTACTATATTCTTAATCATTCGTTCTGTAGGGAACTGAAACAAGTTTTCTTCAACAACTCGTTTTACAATCTCATCATCAGAAAGAGACTCATCAGTCATTAACCTTGCAACTGTTTTTGTCTCATGATAAAGAAACTGCTCTCTTGTCAGTCCACCGTTACCTTTATAATCTCCCAAGCTCTAATCCTCTTTTTCCTTTTTTTCGTAATGAACCAAATCACCGAAATCACAATCGAGCTTGTCGCAAATTTTTTCTAAAACCAGCATTGAAACTGGTTCGCCTTTACTCATTTTGGCGATTGTGCCACTACTTAGTTTGACTTCATTCATCAAATCCGTTTTGTTCATGTTGTTGTCGATTAACAACTTCCATAATCCGTTATAAGATATAGCCATATATAAACCTCACTGTTTGCGATGTTAGACTTCCATCGCGGCAATTAACGTCACATACAGCAATTATACTACGAACTTGAAGGAATAACAATCTAAACATTAAGAAAATCTTCGAGTTTGTGAAGATTCTATTCTTTAATTTACCTCCATATATAGTCTTACTTACGACCTACTTCTGTGCGACCATCCTAATACTATCAAAAGTGGTGTCCTATTATATGGACTCTCAGGCTAATTTTGTTACTATTCACAGTCTGCAGAGCCTTATCCTTATCACATAACTAGTTTTA
>ERZ781272.1241-NODE-1241-length-10241-cov-4.114962_pt1 | contig 10241 bp, 9 predicted proteins | sample MGYA00375850_ERZ781272 | MGnify/ENA primary metagenome ERZ781272 (study PRJEB29790, sample SAMN06051246) | human gut metagenome | host: Homo sapiens | place: USA: Cincinnati, Ohio | collected 2013-06-21 | study: EMG produced TPA metagenomics assembly of the Gut...
GACTGCGGATAGTTTTACATGCCCGATTTCCTCCATCAAGGAGTCAAATAATTCCGGCAACTGTTTGATATGTGAAAAGACGGCGTCACTCTGTTTCAGACCAATGCTTCCCGTCTTGACCGGCAGCAGTTTTTTTCTATGGATTATCTGATTGCAGTCGGAATTGTACACTGCGACAGAGGTTGTATAATTGCTGGTATCGATGCCGAGAAACCGGGCCATAGTTACTGCTCCTCTTTTCCTTTGGCTGCTTCAGCGGGCAGGGATTTCGCTACTGAACTGAGCACCCCGTTGACAAAAGAAGAATCCTCTTTCGTGGAATATTTTTTTGCTAGTTCCACTGCCTCGTTAATGGAAACGCTGACTGGGATCTCGCTGTCATAAACCATTTCGCACACGGCGCAGCGAAGCGAAGTCAAGGCAACACGGGAGATGCGGCTTTTGCTCCACTTTCTCAGATTGGGCTCCACAATCGCGTCGATCTCTTCCAGATGGAAAAGGGTTGCATGAACCAGGCGTTTCGCATAAGGATCCACTTCCAGTTCCCTGCCAATCACCGCATTTCCAATGATTTCCTCTATTGTGCTGTCAGAAAAGGTTTTTTCAAAGAGCAGGGCAAACGCCTGCTCTCGTGCCTCTTTTCTTGTCATAACATAACCTCGCTTTATTTGATAATTGATCCAACAAAAAGAAACCCTCCAACTGTCTTGGAGGGTGTAATTTACTGCTGCTCTGACAGAGTGGTTTCATCCATATGAACGGAAACAATGTGTACATTCACCTTTGAAACAGTAATGCTCGCCATGTTCTGAACGGCTGCTTTTACATTTTTCTGAACGGCTTCGCTGACCTCCTGAATCTTCGCGCCAAATTCCAAGATTAAGTAGACATCCAGCACAGCGACAGAGTCATTTACCTGAACCTGAACAAATCTGTCTTTATTGAGTGATTTAAAAGAAAACCCCTTTTTTATATCTACCGGACATTGTGCCAAACTGTAGACACCTTTTATTTCCTTTGCGGCGGAACCCGCAATTGCGGAAATCACCTCATCAGAGATTTTCAAACTGCCTACTGTCTCTTTTATCTCATTGCGGTTCACAGTAATACCTCCTGCCTATATGGCTTATTGATTAAAATATAATGTTCACCTTGTATATACAAAGAAACCAGCGTATATACAGCGAAAGGCTTTTTCCTGCGGATTACCTATAAAATCGGTCCTTCCTTTGCTGGAGGGATTTTCCGTTATGATCCGGCCGTTGTTCCACTGCGCAGCGAGGGAACCCGGCTGTCACACCGCCCGGATTCATTAGTTATTCTTAAGTGCAACTATTATCCCATGAACAAAAAGCGTGAATGGGATAATTGGCCGTCGCCGTAGGCGGGCCGTAAAAATATAATATAATAGTTGCTTTGCAACTATTATACCATAAAAACGCAAAGACACAACTGGTTTCCGTGAGATTTTTCCATACACTGCAATTAAGACTTAGAAAATCGGCTGCTGTTATCCTGCATAAAAAAACGGAAGTATGCACCAGCATCAAAATGATTCATGAAAGTAGACTTAGTGTAATATTCTGCTATACTGATACTGGTTTGTGTGTGAAGGGATGAGATCATGGGTTTGCAAAACTATCCGGCCAATACGCTTAAGGATTACCTTTGCCGTCGTTTTTTCCTATTATCAGGGAAAACATTTGCTTTCCCAACACAAAAAACGTAAATCTGCTAACTTTCTGTAAGGTCATCTACAAAGCATCAGAAGATACCAACCCTTATCAAATTCCTAGATACCGCATAACAACGATAGCCCATGATTTTATGGCAGAAGAGCTTGTTGTCGCGTTTGCATACACTCATAGGGTCTTTCGGCTGTTCACTGCCAAAATAAACCGGCTGGAATTGGTACGGGGATATGAGGTCATCCGAGATGGGGCTTATAAACGAGCACCAGGCAGTTATGCTTTTGCATAACTGCCTGGTGTTTATTGATATGTTATTCTGCGGCCTCAAAAACAAACTTGTTGTCCTTATAATCACAGGTCACCGTCTGGTTTGCTTTTACCTTGCCTTCGAGCATCTCCTCAGAAAGTTTATCTTCTATTTTTGTCTGAATTGCCCTCTTAAGCGGACGCGCGCCATAGGTTGGGTCAAAGCCGATTTCCGAAATTTTGTCGATTGCCTCATCAGTAAAGGAAAGAGAGATGTCCATAGAAGCCACTCTCTTGGCAAGGCCACTCAGCAGATTGCCTGCAATCTTGTGGATGTCCTCTTTATCAAGTTTATTGAAGATGATGATATCATCCACGCGGTTGAGGAATTCCGGACGGAAGGTGCGGCGAAGTTCGCCCATCACAGCATCCTTGATGTGCTCGATGCTGGTCTCGGCCTCCTCATTGGAGGAGAAGCCAAGGCTTTGGGTCTTTTCCGCAATCATTCTGGCCCCAATGTTGGAAGTCATGATAATGACTGCATTTTTGAAGTCCACCCGTCTGCCCTGTCCGTCAGTCAGAATGCCGTCGTCAAGGATTTGAAGCAACATGTTGAAGACATCCGGATGCGCTTTCTCAATTTCATCAAAGAGTACGACAGAGTAGGGTTTCCGTCTGATTTTTTCGGTGAGTTGGCCGCCCTCCTCGTAACCCACATATCCCGGAGGAGAACCGACAAGACGGGACACGGTATGTTTCTCCATGTACTCGGACATGTCGAGACGAATCATGGCACTTTCATCCCCAAACAGGCTCTCTGCCAGAGCTTTACATAGCTCTGTCTTGCCGACGCCGGTCGGCCCGAGGAAGATAAAGGAGCCAATCGGGCGTTTCGGGTCTTTGAGACCGACCCGGCTGCGGCGGATAGCCCGGCACACAGCAGAGACCGCCTCGTGCTGGCCGACCACGCGCTTATGGATGATGTCCTCCATCTTGAGCAGACGTTCGCTTTCCTCCTCCGTCAGCTGTTTGACCGGGACGCCGGTCCAGCTGGAGACGATTTCCGCGATGTCCTCCGGGGTCACCTCGTCGGTTTTTCCAGCGTTGTGGCTTTCCCAGTTCTTCTTTTGCCCCTCGAGTTTATCCTTGAGGATTTTTTCTTCATCGCGGACTTTTGCAGCACGCTCAAAATCCTGCGCATTGACTGCGGATTCCTTTTCCACCGCCAGTTCTTTGAGTTGATCTTCCAGCTCCTTTAAATCCGGCGGAGCGGTAAAGGTCTTCATCCGTACACGGGAAGCAGCCTCATCAATAAGGTCGATGGCTTTATCCGGCAGATACCGGTCAGTGATATATCTCGAGGACATCGTCACGGCTGCATCGATACTCTCATCGGTAATTTTCACCTTATGGTGCGCTTCGTATTTGTCGCGCAGGCCTTTGAGTATCAGGATGGCATCTTCTTCCGTCGGTTCGTCGACTGTGACCGGCTGGAACCGGCGTTCAAGAGCTGCATCCTTTTCAATGTGCTTGTGATACTCATCAAGGGTGGTGGCGCCTACCACATGAATCAGACCGCGCGCGAGGGACGGTTTTAGGATATTTGCCGCATCGACAGCGCCTTCTGCGGCGCCCGCACCGATAATGGTATGGATTTCGTCGATAAAGAGGATAATGTTTTTGTCTTTTTCCACTTCCTCAATGGCGTTTTTGATTCTCTCTTCAAAGTCGCCACGGTATTTAGTGCCCGCGACCATTCTCGTCAAATCCAGGGAGACAATCCGTTTACCTTTAAGAGTTTCCGGGACTTCTCCAGAGATAATTTTCTGAGCAAGTCCCTCTGCGATGGCAGTTTTACCGACGCCTGGCTCACCGATAAGGCAGGGATTGTTTTTGGTACGGCGGGAAAGTATCTGGATGACCCGCTCGATTTCCTTTTCTCTACCGATGACAGGGTCAAGCTCGCCGTTTTTCGCCATAAGGGTCAAATCGCGTCCAAACTGGTCGAGGTTTTTCGTAGAGCTCTTTTTACCGCTCTGCGGCAGCCCACCATAGCCCGTCTCTGGTTCCTGAGAACCTACGGCCTCCAGGCATTCAGTGTAGACTTCCTGTGGGTTTACGCCCTCTTCCGTCAGGAATTTGACAGCGTAGCTCTCCCCCTCTTTGAGAATCGCCATGAGGACATGCTCGGTCCCAACGTAGTTATGTCCAAGGTTTCTGGCCTCCATCACAGCCATCTCTAAAATTCGTTTGCACCTCGGGGTAAAGTCGTTGGGAGTCAGGCGGCTCGGAATTCCCTTACCAACCATCTGCACCAGAAGTTCCTCAATGGCGTCTGCAGTCACGCCTTTTGCCTGCAGGACAGATGCGGCAACGCCGTTTCCCTCTTTGAGCAGGCCAATGAGAATGTGCTCACTACCAATGTAGTTGTGTCCGAGATTGCTTGCAGTCTCAACCCCGAGGTTGAGCGCTGCATTTGCCCTCTCTGTAAATCCACTGAATCGAAACATCTTCAAAGTCCCTCCTTACTGGACCATTTTCTGATTTTTAGTTTTTCCTGGATCAAGCTTGCCCGGGCATGGTCGCGTTCTTCCGCCTCCCGGTGTCCCGCGCAGCTTAACGTTGCACTGCTAATTTCATTGATTAACTCATTTAACGTGCGGATGTTGACTGTATCAATCATACCGCAAGAAACTCCCAGCCGCACATGAGAAAGCAGCTGCATCGCCTCGTCACTGGAAATCAGGTAAGCGGACCTTAGGGTACCAAGGGCACGCTGAACCACATCGATAAAATGAGGATTGTGTTTCGCTTGATTTCTCAACTCCTGCTCCTGTTTTACAATAGAAGCCACGATCTCCTTTAGCTTGCTGATGGTCTCCATCTCGGAAATTCCCAGAGTCACCTGGTTGGATACCTGATACAGAGCGCCTTTCACCTTACTGCCTTCTCCATAAGTTCCCCGGATGGTGAGCCCTATCTTGGACAGGGAGTTTGTCAGCCGGGAGAGCAGTCCGCTCTGTTCAATCATCGGCAGGTGCATCATCACGGAGGCGCGAAGCCCGGTACCGAGATTGGTTGGACATTGGGTCAGAAATCCCAGCTGTTCATCAAATGCATAACGAAGCGTTTCATCAAGCAGGTCGTCAATCTGGTTTGCAAGTACGTAGGCCCTGTCAAAGTCAAGCCCATTTTTCAACACCTGGATGCGCAGATGATCTTCCTCGTTACACATGATGGAGATGGATTCATCGGCGGATAATAGCAGGGCGCTGCCCTTTTTGCACTGAGTAAACTCTGGACTGACAAGGTGACGCTCCAACAGGGATAGTGCTTGTTCTTTCGTCAGAGTATCCATTTCTATTTTGGTGAACTTCAAGTTTTCACCAAATTTCACCTGACTGACAGCATTCCATGTATCGTTGACCAGTTTATTCTTCTGCTCCGTAGTCATGTGAGCAACAAAGGGGAAATCCCTGATGTTTCTGGCAAGTCTGACCCTTGTGCTCAGGACGATATCGTTGTCATTTTCTCTTGTCTCATACCACTTATTCACAGCGCTCCACCTGCTCTTTCAGGGAATTGATTTCGTCCCTTAGCTTTGCTGCCTCCTCATATCTCTGCTCTGCGACAGCCTGTTTGAGCTTTCCTTCTAGCTCGGTAAGCCGGCTTTGCAGTCTCAGATGGGCTCCGGCGGAGCGGGGAACTTTCCCGGAATGCCGGGTCTGTCCGTGAATCCTCTGGATGGACGGCATCAATGCATCTGCAAATTTGTGATAGCATTCCGGGCAGCCGACCTTTCCAGTTTGAGAAATTTCCCTCAGGGTAGAACCACACATGGAACAAACATCCGCCGTACCAGTGCCGCCCTCTACAGCTTTCGTATGAGGGGAAAGTATCTGGGAAAAGAAATTATCCAGCGAAAAAGAGAATGGATCAAAAAAACCAAAACTGCCGGAGAACTGTTTTGCGCAATCATCGCACAGGGCAATCTCCCGTTTCTCCCCATTTATCGTCTGGGTATAATAAGTGGTTGCATTTTTCGCTTTACAGTGTTGACAGAGCATGTATGTCATCCTTTCCTCTGTATTCTTGACAGTCAGACCAGTTTTAACAGCATCTGTTTAAAAATAGAAGCCCGCACCATATCCCGTACGCCTGTATGTACGAATTTCAGTGCGCTGTCAGAAACTGCTGCTGCAATCAGCTGAGCCGCCTGTTTATCAATAATTTTTTGGTCATACAGGTTTTGCAGCATTGCTCGTGCGCTTGGCAAATCAAGCGTCTGACCTATCGTGTTAATGATATGCATAAACTGGCTGCGTGAGTCGACATTGACACGGGTGATGCGGATATATCCCCCGCCTCCACGCCTGCTTTCGATAATATACCCGTGTTCCGGGGTAAAGCGGGAGGTCAGTACATAGTTTATCTGACTCGGGACACACCCCATTCGCTGAGCAAGTTCATTGCGCTGGATTTCTGCTGTCCCGTTTTCCTGATTCATTAAATCCAAAATTACCTGAGCAATTAAATCACTTTGTTTCATGGTGTTTCCTCACCTCTCTCTTTGACCTTTGTTGACCTTATGTTCTAATTATAATATAAAGTCAGTAAAAGTCAAAGTCAATTAAAGTCAATCATATATTTCTTATCTGTGTTTTATCCAATTATCACGAATTATCTCATGATTACTTCTGATATCATAGAATATCTCATCATTTCAATTACTACTAAACTTTTTTTAAAAAGGACAGATATGTGTTGTAACCAGTTTCCGCCAAGACACATAGTATACTGTGTAAGCACTTATTAAAGGAGGCAACTGATTATGAATTGTTGTGGTAGAGGTTTTGGCGGAGACGGCTGTTGTTGGATTATTATCCTGATCCTTATCTTCTTCTTCGGATGGGGTAACAACTGCGGCTGTAACAACAACTGCGGCTGTAACAACGACTGTCGCTGCTGCGACTAATTGTCCCTCTCGCACACAAGCGAAAGAACCCCCGGCGATAAGCCGGGGGTTCTTTCTATAAAAAGTGCAGTAGTCAAGACAAATTGGATACGAGATTTCAATTATAGTACTTAGCTATTTCAACTATAAGCTCCGGCTCCATATTCTTCCGCAGCTTGGCAGCGCGTGATTGCGCCGTCATAGATTCGGCGGCCAATGGTCATTCATTAAGATGTACGGGCTGATGTATTCATAGGAGATCGCGAAGGCGTTGTAGGGTAGCAAACATCACCCTCTACCATCAGCGAATTGAACAAAAAGACATTACTCATTGTAGTAAGATGATATCCACCATCAATAATATTCACTAAACTTTCTAGATGTGTATTACGCTGCGCCTACTTGGGTTGCGCCTGTTCCCGCTTTTTCTCAATTCTTATCCAGTCTTGACACGTTCCACTTAATGGAGATGGGTGTTTTGCTCATCTAGTAAGTCTCCTGTTCCCTTCGGGGCCATCTGTGTGTACAGATGTATTGGAATGTATCTTCATTTTACATCTTCGTGTCCAAAAGTTGCTCCCTCCGTGTCCAATTTTAGCTTACCACTTCACTTGCAACTATTTTGGTATATCTAAACACTTTACATCCGTACAGTTTTGATTCAACAATTTCAGAAGCAGTATTCTGGAAGATGATAAATCGCTTTTCATCAGGAACAAATAAAAACAGGGGGCAATGATGAACTGCACCCCTGTTTTTTCATAGTTCTTCTTAATCCTATGCGGCTGAAGATGCCACAAAACCTGTCTTGGCAACTTCCACCTTAACCATATTCAAGAAGATGCTGAAAATCATCTCTCCTGTACTGGAGAGGGCGGCGTCGTCCTCTTTTCCGCACAATTTTGCAAACGATTCTCCAACACTTCTGCAGACATGCTCCCCTTCCCGTCTTGCACAGAGCATATACAGAGAGTAAGCGCCGGTATCGCTGATTTGGTCATAGACATCCGGTGAAATATCCTGCAGAGTGTTGAAAAAAGAAGTATGTGCAGTATTGACCAGTGTCATATTCGGAACGTGGGTATTGAGTCCGCGGTCAATTGCAAATGCAAACAACAGAAGAACTTGGGTCTTTGTCCGGCTGTCTTCGCTGTCCTGATGAATGTTGGACATACATTCATCCGCTACATCAGCAGACAAAATTCTTGCCAGATTTCGTCCGAGGAGTTTTGCCCGTTCAATATTACCGTTTTCTTTTTCTGTTAAGTAATCCTCATTGGCGGAGGTATCTTCCCGGCTGGAAAGATCTGCGGCCGGACGGTCTCCTGCAATCTTAATATCGCTGTCATCCTTAAGGCTGAGAAAAAGCAGCGCAGAATGAGGCTTTTTCTCTTGGGCTAACTGGAAAACAATAAAGAGAAAGGTGCACATTACAGCGAGCAGAAAAAATTGCATGGGTTTGCCCTCCTTTCAAAAACAACTAAAATCAGAAATTTATTTTGCCAGAGCTTCTTTGAGAGCAAAAGCCAGCTGTTCCGGGCAGGAAGTCGGCTTGCTTCCGCATTTAATGCCCTTGAGAATTTCAATAATCTCGTCTGCTTTACGGCCAATGCAGAGTGCGGCGACACCTTTAGTATTACCGTTGCATCCGCCGATAAACTCAACATTTTTAATGATTCCTTCATCAGAAAGTTCTAAGTTGATTTGTCTGGAACAGGTTCCCTTTGTCGAATAGGTGTATTGCATGTTTTTTACCTCCAAAATATTTATCTTACTGCATGGGCTTCCATGCGATGAAACATATCATCCGGGGTGGTAAAAGCACCCAACCGGTGGCATCTGAAACTGTACATTCCATGGAAATCTGTCCCGCCTGTCGCAATTAAATGATATTTTTTAACAAGCTGTGCAATTTCCTCCTTGTCCTCTTCCAGATTACGGGGATGCCACAGTTCAATGCCGTCGAGCAGCCCCTTTACAGTGAGCTGGCGCAGTAATTCCATACTGCGGTATTCTGATGGATGCGCCATCACGGCCAGTCCACCCGCACGCTTGATAACTTCAAGAGTTTCATAGACATCCGGAAAAGTGGGGGGCATATAGCAGGTACCGATTTTGGAATCGAACAGTTGTTTAAACAGTGTCCCATACATTTCACTTGTGTAGCCCATGTCCATCAACGTTCGCATAATATGCTGTTTAAAAACGCAGTAACTGTCCTTGGCATATTCTCTTACCATGGAGATGTCAATTGGGATTTCTTCAGATACTTTTTTCAGCATCCGTTCCGCCGTAATTTTCCGGTTTTCCTGAATCCGTTGGAGAAACTCATTCAAGACTTCCCTGTCTTTGTAATAATAGCAGAGCATATGAACCCTTCGATTACAGCTGTAGTCAAATGTGGAAATTTCCACTGCCGGAACAAGCCGGATTCCATATTTGCCTGCCAAAGCAAGAGCCTGTTCATATCCATCAATTGTGTCATGATCCGTAATAGCGAGGTTATCGATCCCACCAAGCTTTGCGTACTGAAACAGATGTTCCATTTCAGTCGCACCATCTGACAAAGTAGTATGACAGTGCAGCTCGGTTTTCATTTTCTTCACCTCTTTATCACAATATATGTTTTATTATACATGATTTACCCACTTAGTTTCAAGATAAAAGGCAACAAAATATTGTCTCATATTTTACACATACCCGGATAAGAACCCCCATATCCGGAACGATATTTGCTTAGATTAATGATACTTTTTCGCTCAATCTATGTTATAATAGAAAAACAGAAAACCGGAACTTGAAAATACAGCTCTCCTGCCTCTTAAGAGTAAGATTTCGTGTGGCTGTTTTGTTTTTAGCCGATAGCTGTGTTCTTCTTAAAAGGAAGCAAAGGCAACCAGTTCCGGAAATTTCTTCAATCACAACAACTACGCATTTCCGGGAGGATTTATGGAGTTTATAATTGATTTTGGCGCATGGAACGGGGTTTTTGCCGTCCCATGCAGCATTGTGGATAAACATCTAAAGCTTGCGGGAGAAAGCAGCCTAAAAGTCCTGCTGTGGATTTTACGGCATGCAGGTCAGCCGGTCAACTCTAACACAATTGCATCGGAACTTTCCCTCTCCATAGCGGATACGGACGACTGCATCCGATACTGGGTGGAAGCCGGTATCTTTTCAATGACCAACGGCGTACTGGAACCCAAAGAGAGAGAGTCTGGTTCTGCACAAGAGCGGGATAAACTCACTGCTTCTGTCCCTGCTCAAGCGAAGGAAGTCAAATCCAATATATACAAGGTCATCAAACCGGACAAGGCCCCTGAGCTGGAACCGGAAGCTTGGGCACAGCG
>ERZ781272.1242-NODE-1242-length-10233-cov-4.397721_pt1 | contig 10233 bp, 11 predicted proteins | sample MGYA00375850_ERZ781272 | MGnify/ENA primary metagenome ERZ781272 (study PRJEB29790, sample SAMN06051246) | human gut metagenome | host: Homo sapiens | place: USA: Cincinnati, Ohio | collected 2013-06-21 | study: EMG produced TPA metagenomics assembly of the Gut...
GCCGGCCGCCAAACACCAACGGCGCCCTGTACTTCCTGGCGTTTTGTGCTAGGCGCTCCTGCCCCACCTTTCACACCCCCCCCCGCCTATATAAACTCAGTGGAAAGCGTGCAGTTCAGATCGTTTTGCAATTTCATCTGCCGGACTGAACACGCCAAGGTAAATTTTTTGGCGATTGCCCTGCGGCTTGAGAATCAGAGTGACATTTTGGTAGGACATGCTCCAGCATTGAGTGGCAGAAAATGACTTCTTTAAGACCCTAGGGAAAAGCCGCTGTTAAACAACACAGGTGCATGGGTAGTTTCCCCTGCACCTGTGTTTTCATAGTAGTATACTTTGTTGTTATCGTTTGAAAGCCAGCCGTTTGAGCCTGTCTTTGAGAATAAAGAGCCCAATTGTAAACAGGACGGCTATGATTGTTGCAGCCATATTCATAATCCTTTCTATCATTAACCAAGTGCAACATCCAAAATCATCATAATCAGAAAGCCCGCCATCACACCGAGTGTGCCGAGATTGGAATGTTCCCCAAGATGGGCTTCCGGGATCAGTTCTTCCACAACCACATAAATCATGGCGCCTGCGGCAAAGGAGAGGAGCCACGGCATCAACGGAGTAATTGAGCCTGCAACGAGCACTGTCAGGATACCGAAAATCGGTTCCACGATTCCGGATAAGCTTCCCCGGATGAATGCCCGAAAGCGTCCTATCCCTTCCTGCCTGAGTGGGAGAGCAACAGCCGCGCCCTCCGGAAAGTTCTGAATGCCAATCCCGATTGCCAGCGCCATTGCTGCGGTATACAGGGCGGGGTCCCCGCCATGCTGGGCGGCAAGGGCAAACGACAGGCCGACCGCCATGCCCTCCGGGATGTTGTGAAGGGTCACTGCAAAGACAAGCAAAGTTGTGCGTTGCATGTTCATAGGCATACCCTCTGGGTTTTTGGCTCCGGGATGAAGATGGGGCAGCAGGTAGTCTAGAAACATCAGGAAGCCGACGCCGAGGACGAAGCCGCCGGCAGCGGGAATCCATCCAATCATCCCAGCAGCCTGCGCTTCCTCAATGGCCGGAATCAGCAGCGACCAGACGGAAGCGGCGATCATAACGCCGGCGGCGAACCCGAGAAAGATCCTCTGAATCATGGCGGAGGACTGTTTTTTAAAAAAGAATACGACGGCAGCGCCAAGGGCCGTCATCAAAAAGGTGAAACCCGTTCCTGCCGCGGCCCATAAAAGAGCGGTTGACATCGTAATACCCCCTGTCGTTTTCGGTATTGTATCCAGGCCTACCTTCTGTTCTATTTTATGCAGAACCGGGCAGGCGGGTCTATAAATAATTTATATGACTATATTTGTATTTACAGTCATATAGTACAACGAGTTTCATAATTTGTCAAGCAAAGAGTAAAAGAAAATGATGGGAATCTGAATCGGAATATTTCCAAGAAAGATGGAAAGGCGCCGACCAGGACAGAAAATGCTTTGAACGTTGTAATCGAATGGATCTGAAAAATCAGGCAAATAAAAAGGCTATGGCAACTTGCCATAGCCTTTTTATAGGATAAATATGTGCTTATTTGCCGCAAGCCTCCGCTGCTGCAACTGCGCACGCAACGGTCGCGCCGACCATTGGGTTGTTGCCCATGCCGATCAGGCCCATCATCTCGACATGAGCCGGGACGGAAGAGGAACCTGCGAACTGGGCATCTCCGTGCATACGGCCCATGGAGTCGGTCAGGCCGTAAGAAGCCGGGCCGGCACCCATGTTGTCCGGATGGAGGGTGCGTCCCGTACCACCTCCGGAAGCAACGGAGAAGTACTTGACGCCGTTCTCATAGGACCATTTCTTATAAGTACCTGCAACCAGATGCTGGAAGCGGGTCGGGTTGGTGGAGTTGCCGGTGATGGAAACGTCAACCTTTTCGTGCTTCATGATGGCAACGCCCTCAAGGACGTCGTTTGCACCGTAGACTTTGACAGCCGCTCTTTCGCCGTTGGAGTACGGAATCTCTTTGACGATTTCGAGCTCGCCGGTCTCAAAGTGGTACTCGGTCTGGACGTAGGTGAAACCGTTGATTCTGGAAATGATGTAAGCGGCGTCTTTGCCAAGACCGTTGAGAATGACTCTCAGCGGTTCTTTTCTTGCTTTGTTAGCGGTTCTTGCGATACCGATTGCGCCCTCTGCCGCTGCGAAGGACTCATGTCCAGCGAGGAAGCAGAAGCATTTGGTTTCGTCTCTCAGGAGCATAGCGCCGAGATTGCCGTGGCCGAGGCCGACGTTTCTCTGCTCAGCAACAGAGCCCGGGACGCAGAATGCTTGCAGACCGATACCGATTGCCTCGGAAGCGTCGGCTGCAACGCCGCAGTTTTTCTTAATTGCAACAGCAGTGCCGAGAGTATAAGCCCAGACAGCATTTTCGAATGCGATTGGCTGGACGCCTTTGACAATCTGCTCTACATTAATGCCTTTTTCAAGGCACAGATCTCTTGCATCTTCGAGAGAGCCAAAGCCGTATTCCGCAAGGCATTTCTCGATTTTAGCCATTCTTCTTTCCTGACCTTCAAACTTTGCCATGAATGCGAACCTCCTAATTTCAGTGATGTACAAACCTGTCGAATCTTATTCTTCGCGCGGGTCGATGTACTTAGGAGCATTGTCATAACGGCCATAGGTTCCGATATTCTTCTCATAAGCTTCTTTCGGATCCGCACCGTGACGAATATCCTCTAACATCTTACCAACTTTTACGAATTTGTAGCCGATTGCCTCTCCGCCCTCATCAAGTGCAACAGAGAGGATATAGCCCTCTGCCATTTCCATGTAGCGGACGCCCTTTGCGTTGGTGGAAAAGATGGTACCGACCTGAGAACGCAGGCCTTTGCCGAGGTCCTCAAGAGCCGCGCCGATCGGAAGTCCGCCCTCAGAGAAAGCGGTCTGGGTACGGCCGTAAACGAGCTGTTTGAAGATTTCGCGCATTGCGACGTTGATGGCATCGCAGACAAGGTCGGTGTTGAGTGCTTCGAGGATGGTTTTGCCCGGGAGGATCTCGCCTGCCATTGCAGCAGAGTGAGTCATGCCGGAGCATCCAAGGGTCTCAACAAGAGCCTCTTCGATGATACCGTCTTTGACATTCAGGGTCAGCTTGCAGCAGCCCTGCTGAGGTGCGCACCAGCCAATACCATGGGACAGGCCGGAAATATCCTTGATCTCATACGCTTTTACCCATTTGCCTTCTTCCGGGATGGGCGCAGGACCATGATGGGGGCCTTTGGTTACGGTGCACATTTTCTCGACTTCATGAGAATAATTCATATCGGTGCTCCTTTCGAACTTTGACAAACAAACTTTTCGCGTACTTACGCTTAGCTAACATTATAATCGCTCGTCAAAAAATAATCAACATATCCGGCGTAAAATCCGGTCCGGGCGCACTGCATTTTCGACATTTTCTGTATTTTTACCAAAAGATAGCCCGTGATTTGTTCCGGGATTTTTTGAAAAACCAACGGAATCGGACAAGCTTTTGCAGAGGCATACCATGGGTGGGCCGGAGATGTTCGGTATCTTATTTTCGGGCAGTGTGCGTCCAGCTCTGACGGCTGAGAAAAGAAAGTCTGCCAATCTGATATTTTTACAAGAAGCTTTTCTTCTCTGGATAAATGGGATACAATAAACTTAAACGTTTTGATAAAGGAGAACCCTATGATAGAAAATGAAAATAAACCTTCGCGCGCCGTGCTTGTCGCGGTGGACTTGGGGGAATATGATGTGGAGGTCTCGCTCGATGAGCTTTCCGAGCTTGCCACCACGGCGGGGGCCGAGGTCACCGGGCGAGTCGTGCAGAAGCGGGAGAGCTACGACAGCGCCACCTGCATTGGCAGCGGGAGGCTTGCGGAAATCGCGCTTTTTTGCCAAAACACGGAGAGCGACCTGCTCATCTTTGACTGCGAGCTGACCGCCACCCAGCTACGCAACGTAGAGCAGGCCACCGGCGTTCGGGCCATTGACCGCACGATGCTGATTCTGGACATTTTCGCCATGCGCGCGAGAACCCGGGAGGGCAGGCTGCAGGTGGAACTCGCCCAGCAAAAATATTTGCTGCCCCGCCTTGCAGGGCTTGGGACCGCGCTGTCCCGCCTGGGCGGCGGCATCGGTACGAGGGGCCCGGGCGAGACCAAGCTGGAGAGCGACCGGCGTCACATCCGCAGGCGTATCCGCGCGCTCGAAGAACAGCTCGAGGAACTTAAAAAGCGCAGGATGAACACCCATAACCGCCGCAAAAAGGACAATGCGACGGTCGTTGCCATCGTCGGGTATACCAACGCCGGTAAGTCGACGCTGCTTGGCCGCCTGACCGGTTCTGATATCTACGTGGAAAACCAATTGTTTGCAACGCTTGACCCGACAGCCCGCGCCCTGGAGCTTCCGAATGGGGAGCAGGTCGTTCTCATTGATACCGTCGGCTTTATCCGCAGGCTGCCCCACCATCTGGTGGAGGCGTTCCAGTCCACACTGGAGGAAGCCATGTATGCGGATTTGCTGCTCAATGTCTGCGACGTAACGGACAGCGACATCGACGAGAAAATCCAGGTGACTCAGAGCCTGCTCGAACAGCTCGGCGCAGGGGATAAGCCGCTGATTACGGTGCTCAACAAATGCGACCTTGCGCTCCAGACCCCTTTTTGCAACAATGATAAGACTGTGGCGGTTTCCGCCGCAACGGGGGAGGGGATCGACCGGTTGCTTGACTCCATTGAAAAATACATTCCACCGAAATTTGCCCGTGTCGCCCTGCAAATTCCCTATGCGCAGGCAAATCTGCTCGGGCAGATTCGCGCGCACGGCAAGGTATTTTCCGAAAGCTTTGAGGAGGACGGCACCCTGATCGATGTAAACCTCGAGCTTCCCATGCTCAGCCGGGTGAGGGAGTATGTCGTCTCCGCCAAGGATAAGGGCTCGGACGAAATCTGATGAATGATGATAAACAGCGGAAAACGGGACTGTGAGTTTCACAGCCCCGCTTTTTGTATCCGTAAAACCACAGGCCTAGCCTATGGTTTTATACAGTTTCTTTTGCTCCCGTAAAACCGACGCCGCCAAGCTGTCAAAGGCTCCATAGCCTCCGAGATAGAAGGTGGTAGCTCCTTGCTCGATCAGGCTTCGTGTCACGGTACGCAGCCAGTTTTGCAGCTCCTCGCTTTGCGAGATCTGTGTATGACCGCAAAAGGTCACATTCATATTTATCAACCTCCTTATTATAGTGATTATAATCACTATAATAAGGAGCGACAAGCCCCATATAATAGTGAAAAATGGGGTGATGTGGTGCCGATTTCTTTTCGACCAATGCGGCAGTACATGGAGGAAAATCACATCTCATTCTATCGTCTGGCCAATGAAGGCATTGATGCTCAAACTCTGCAAAGAATCCGACATGATAAACCCATAACAACAGATACGCTCGGAAAACTTTGCAGCATAATGAAATGCCAGCCGGGAGATTTGATTGAATATATAGATGACACTCCTGTATCTAAATAAACCCATATCGACTGCCGCAAAATCCAAATGACGCAAAACCTCCGGTGCTTGTATATCGGAGGTTTTGTTATGAATAAACATCCACCCCTGCGACAGGGGGATGATCCGATTGCACCCGGTCAGGGTGGAGGGACGATAGGAGACAATCAGCAGAATTTTGTCCGCGCAGTTTTCCTCAACGTCTTAAACACTCTTACCGGTTCTGTCCAGGAAGGAAATTAGGAAATTGATAAAAATCTCGGATACTCGTGCAAAAAACCGGGTTTCTTTGCAAAGCTGAATATGGTATAATTATTATAAACAGTCAGGAGGGGATTCCCACCTTTCTTCGTCCGGCTCCAATCCCCCTTTCGCAGCGAAGATTCCGGGGCGCTGGACAGGATAGGAAACGAGAGGATCCGCCGGCGGCTGAACGGGAAAAAAATAGGTTTGTGTTTATAGCTGCTGTCCCGACTTTCCGGGACAGGTGTTCACCGGCAGGAAAGTGAGGAAATGAACAGTATGGAAAAATCAAAGGTGTATTTTGCGGATTTTCGCGCGACGCCCAATCAGAATCTGCTGCAAAAGCTCAAAAAGCTCATCAAGCGTGCGGGAATCGAACAGATTGATTTTAAGGACAAGTATACGGCAATCAAGATCCACTTCGGGGAGCCGGGGAACATCTCCTACCTGCGGCCAAACTACGCAAAAGTCGTTGTGGATACGGTCAAGGAGCTCGGCGGCAAGGCGTTTTTGACGGACTGCAACACCCTGTATGTCGGGCGCAGGAAGAATGCGCTCGACCATCTGGATGCGGCCTATGAAAACGGATACAACCCGTTTACTACGGGCTGCCAGATTCTCATTGCGGATGGCCTGAAAGGGACGGACGAGGCACTCGTCCCCATTGACGGAGACTATGTTAAGGAGGCCAAAATCGGCCGTGCCATCATGGATGCGGATGTCTTTATTTCCCTAACCCATTTTAAAGGGCATGAGTCCACCGGCTTTGGCGGAACGCTCAAAAACATCGGCATGGGCTGCGGCTCCCGCGCCGGAAAGATGGAGATGCACAGCGCAGGCAAACCGGTTGTGGAGCAGAGCAAATGCATCGGCTGCGGGGCCTGCCGCAAAAACTGCGCGCACGATGCGATTTCTTTTGATGAGCGCAAAAAGGCGAGCATTGACCATAACAAATGCGTCGGCTGTGGGCGCTGCATCGGGGCATGCCCGATGGATGCAGTCGAAGCGGGATGGGATGAGGCAAACGATGTGCTCAACTGCAAAATTGCCGAGTATACCCTGGCCGTCGTTAAAGACCGCCCGCAGTTTCACATCAGCCTGATTGTGGATGTCTCCCCGTTTTGCGACTGCCATGCGGAAAACGACGCCCCGATCATCCCGGATGTCGGTATGCTCGCCTCCCTTGACCCGGTCGCGCTCGACAAGGCGTGCGTGGATTTGTGCAATCAGCAGGAGGTCATCGCCAACAGCCGCCTTGGGGAGCAGCCGCACACCCATCACGACCATTTTACCGATACCCATCCGGATACCAACTGGCAGTCCGCTATTGAGCACGCGGTGAAAATCGGCCTTGGCTCCGATCAATACGAGCTTATCACAGTGAAATAAACGGAAAGAAGAGCATCTCGGCCCGCCGATTGGCAGGCGGAGAGTTCCTCTGAGATTACATAACAATCAAAACAGCCCCCGGAACTTTCCGGGGGCTGTCTGTATCAGGCGATTCCGTTTTTGAACGAGGCATACAGGACGCCGAAATCCTGTACCGCTCCAAAGAAGATGCCGCCGAGCAGACTCATAGCAAAACCGGGGTCCAGCCGGAATGGCGGCGATAATCGGTCCGGTAACAGGGTCTACTCCTGCAGTGGAGGAAAACTGATGGGAAAAGACGATCCATTTGGAAGTGGGAGCAAAGTCCTGGCCTCCGCACGGCGGAAAGCCGGAATTTGCCTTGGGGTCTACGCCCCAGCGCCCCGCAAGCCAGCAATGAAAAAAGTTTTATTTGTTTTTCGATTCCCTGAAGTTTTTAATCAGGGTTTCGATTTTAGTAAAAGGGTTGATTAGGCTGCTGATGGACTGGTCGCGGTTGAGCTCTTCAATGATATATGCCACATACTTGGACATATCCACTTCACAATACCATTTTCTTGCCTGCAGTTCCGGAGAACGGTAGACGAGGTTGGTAGTGAAGATCTTGTCAAAGGAACCTTCCTCATACGCCTTGTCAAAGACCTCCAGGCCGTTGCAGAACAATCCAAAGGAAATAAATGCAAAAATACGCTTTGCGCCCTGCTTTTTCAGGGAAGCACAGATGTCGAGCAGGGATTCGCCGGAGGAAATCATATCGTCGACCACAATGATATCCTTTCCGACAATGCTCGCACCGAGATACTCATGTGCTTCGATGGGGTTTCTGCCATCGATGACGACTGCATAATTCCTTCTCTTGTAGAACATGCCGACGTTGACGCCCAAAACAGAGGAATAGTAGAGACATCTGCCGACGCCGCCCTCATCCGGAGAAATGATGGCAAGGTCTTTGTCCTCAATGCTGATATCTGGGACATTTCTAACCAGGGCTTTAATCATCTGATAGGTCGGATGGATATTATCGAAGCCGCTTAAAGGGATTGCATTAACCACACGAGGGTCATGTGAATCAAAGGTGATGAGGTTGGAAACGCCCATGTGGACGAGTTCCTGTAGCATGATAGCACAGTCCAGAGATTCTCTGGAAGAACGCTTGTGCTGTCTGCCCTCATAAAGCATCGGCATGATGATGTTGATTCTTTTAGCCTTGCCTGCAATTGCGGAGATAATACGGATTAAGTCCTGATAGTGGTTGTCCGGGCTCATCGGAACATCTTTGCCGTACATCTTGTAGGTGACACTGTAGTTGAATATATCGGTGATGATAAAAATGTCCTTGCCGCGGACGGACTCCCGAATCAAGCCCTTTGCTTCGCCGGTTGCAAAACGGATAACGGAGGCGTCCAACACGAGTTTTTTGTTGCATTTTCTCCATCCCTGAATGTAGTTTTGCACGCTTTCTACGAACTTCTCACATCCGGGCATGCAAATAATCCCAAGTTCTCCTACATATTGATTGCTGCTATCCTCGTTATACATCACAAATCTCCTTTTTCATGACACAAAGCGGCATGATTTCTTAAATTATTTATATTCTATCACAGGAATGTTCATAAAACAATCGGCACGCAGTGAAAGAATTCCACTTTTTTATGGGTATTTTTAGGAAATTTTATCGAGAGTGTCAGCAGAGAAACCAAAACAGAGGGGGCATTGAGGACATTTTATTTTTTTTCGCAGACGATAGGGCCTCCGCCGTTTAGCATAGATTCGTCAATCAGCTCCTGCAGAGAGGTTTCGTCCGCAACCTGCTCGATAGCGTGTTGCATCCGGTACCACACCGAGTGGGCCGCGCATTCGGAGGAACGGGAGCAAAGCTCATAGGACTGGGCGCATTCCACCAGGGCAAACGAGCCTTCGAGCGTACGAAGGATATCTCCTACCGAGATATCACAGGCGTCCTTTGCCAGCATGTACCCGCCCTGGGCACCGCGGGTGCTCTTGACAATCGATGCTTTGCTCAACGCACTGATAATTTGCTCCAAGTATTTATCGCTGATTTGTTGGCGGTTTGCAATGGTTTTGAGCGGGATGTACCCCTCGTCCGAATGCAGGCCAAGATCAATCAGCAAACGGAGGCCGTAACGGCTTTTGGTTGATATTTTCATCAGAAATCCTCCATTAACAAAGAAACAGGGACCATGAAATTCCTATAAAAACAGTATAACATAATGAAAAATCATTCGCAATGCTTCTGTGAAAGCCAATTTCTCTATCATGTGTCAAATCGGGTAGAAATGGCAAAGCGGGCAGATCTTTTGTGTAGGCTGGGGTTTTTGTTATCAGGCAGTTGAGGTTTTGTTTTATTCACGATATAATAGAGGCACCGAATGAATCCAAGCGAAGCGATGGATGATTTCGTAGGTATTTATGAGAAGTTGGCGGTGATAATCCATTATCCCATTCACGCTTTGCGCTCAAGGGATAATGGAAAAACAAGGGAAATAAAAAACTCCACGGAATGCGAGGAATTTATCATGATATCAGCCATTCAGGAAAAAATTATGCAGCTGAAAAAGGAAAAGGACATAGCCATTCTGGCACATAGCTATCAGAGCCCGGATATTCTCGAAATCGCGGATCTGAAAGGGGACTCGTTCAAGCTGAGTGCGGATGCGTCTAAGCTTTCCCAGAAAACACTGCTTTTGTGTGGTGTGCGGTTTATGGCGGAAACAGTAAAAACCCTGTCTCCCGAGAAAACAGTGATTTTGCCGGTGGAAAATGCGACCTGTCCGATGGCTGAGATGATTCGGCCCCAGGATGTCGTTTCCTATAAGCAGGAGCACCCTGACTGCAAGGTGGTTGCCTATGTCAATACCACAACGCAACTAAAAGCTGTCAGCGATGTGTGCGTCACATCCTCAAGTGCCGTACAGATTGTCGGCCGGATGCCGGAGCAGGAAATCCTGTTTATCCCAGACAAAAATCTCGGCTCCTTTGTCAGAGAAAAATGCCCGGACAAGAATATCATTACCTGGGACGGCTGCTGTCCGGTGCACGATCAGGTGACCGAGCAGGACGTGCTGGAGATGAAACGCCGGTACC
>ERZ781272.1244-NODE-1244-length-10218-cov-22.528092_pt1 | contig 10218 bp, 13 predicted proteins | sample MGYA00375850_ERZ781272 | MGnify/ENA primary metagenome ERZ781272 (study PRJEB29790, sample SAMN06051246) | human gut metagenome | host: Homo sapiens | place: USA: Cincinnati, Ohio | collected 2013-06-21 | study: EMG produced TPA metagenomics assembly of the Gut...
AAGCTAAGCGAGAGCGGGTTTTTCGTTGAATATAGCAGTTAGCTACTCCTCGAAACCTTAAAGTGCGAAGTTTGAGTTATTAATAAAAACTTTTATTTTAATTTTTTTGATCTATGGCATAGGAACATAATTCCACTGATTATAATTCCACCACCGATGATATTACCAATTGTAACTGGAATTAAGTTATTAAGGAATGCATTGGATACTGTTAACGAGTTAATCTGTTCCTCTGTTATATGATACACTTCTTTTGCAATTTCCACGTATTCACTATTTCTTGCTGCTAAAAAGCCAGCTGGTAAGTAATAAGCATTGGCTATACAGTGCTCAAAACCTGAAATTACGAATACAAAAATAGGGAAGAACACTCCAAAAATTTTACCTACTACATCTTTCGCACTAGCTGCTACTAAAATTGCTGCACAAACAATGATATTACATAGGATTCCTGATAAGAAACCTTGAAATGGATCTACGTTAGCTTTTGCAACTGCATTTTTGATTGTGTAAGCACCTAATGCACCGTGATTAAAATCAAATTGTCCTGAAAAATAGCACATAGCTGCGATAAATAATGCACCAATTAGGTTTGCAACCCAAATGACAGCAAGATTCTTTGCAATTTTAGCCCAAGATATTTTCTTGTCCCAGCCAGCCATAAACAATAAACAATTACCTGTAAATAATTGTCCACCAATTAATACGATAAACATCAAACCAACAGGGAATACTACGCCTGCTACTGCCTTCGCAATACCTGGATCAGCAATATTATGAATTGCAAGTAAGCTCCCCTGTGCACCTATGGCAATACATAAACCTGCAAGTAGTCCGTATAGTGCCATTTTAATTACCGAATAATTTGCTTTGTGCGTATAATCATTAATCGTGTTCTCAATGATTTCGCTCTGAGTAAAATAATTTTTTTCCATACCTAACCTCTTTTGATCATTTTGATTTGCTTCGTGTTATTTCTATTTAAGTCTTGTTAATAACACACCATTCAACATTATAATAAGCTATTCAATATTTAGCAAATGCAAATCACTGTAAATGATAGGATTTTTTGTATTTTTTTCAGAACAAAGGACGTTTCTTGCTTTTCTAAAGTAATTTTAAAGTCAATAGTTGATTGAATACAACGTGTACTTACTCTATTTATAACGTAAAGAACTTATTTCATATCAAACCATTCACTTGGGGATTGGTTAATATAATGAGGCATATACTCTATGACTCTATACTCTTGTATCCCTGCTACTTTAAAAGGCTCGGCTGCTAGATAATCTTCTACTTGATCAAGAGATTCTGCTTTCATGATGAATAGACCACCACTCATATCTGACTTAAGCCCAGACATCATTATTACTCCTTCGTCCATTGCCTTTTGAGAATAAGCTATATGTTCTTTCATTTTGCTTTCTTCAACTTGTTCTGTCTTTAATATTCCTTCTACTATAAAACATTTCATTGTATCATTCTTCCTTTCTTTATATAGTTATGGATAAACAATTTATTTAATCGGTAAACTAGACTTATTAATGGTATCTTCCTTATTCCCCTACACATAGTATAGCACAATTACGAACATTATAATAATTAGCAATCTCTTTTGTAAAATATTATAGGAATTTACTTTAATCAAAGTTTACTGGCAAATCAATAAAAAAAAGATGAATCAATTTAAAGTGCTTCTCAAATGTTAGTCAAACAAACTTGCATTTGGATTTCTTTCAAACTTGATTCATCTTTTTATGATCTATAATACTTTGCTTAAAAAGTTTTGTAAACGCTCACTCTTTGGATGTGCAAATAATTCTTCAGGGCTATTCTCTTCCACGATTTGACCTTGATCCATGAAAATTACTCTACTGGCAACTTCCTTGGCAAAACCCATTTCATGAGTAACTACCACCATTGTCATATTATCTTCTGCAAGTTCTCGCATTACGCCAAGTACTTCCCCAACCATCTCTGGATCTAGAGCCGAAGTTGGTTCATCAAATAACATTACTTCTGGTTTCATACATAGAGAACGAACAATTGCAATACGTTGTTTTTGACCACCCGATAATTGAGATGGATATGCATCAGCACGATCTTCTAATCCTACACGCTTAAGTAAACGCATTGCTTCCTTCTCAGCATCTTCCTTGCTTACTCCTTGTAATTTCATTGGTGCAAGGGTAAGATTTTGTAAGATGGTCATATGAGGGAATAAATTGAAATGTTGGAATACCATTCCCATCTTCTGGCGTAATGCATTAACATTAACGCCTTTCTTTGTCAGTTCATTTCCCTCAAAAATGATTTGGCCTGATGTTGGTGTCTCTAAAAGGTTTAAACATCTAAGAAAGGTACTTTTTCCAGAACCAGAAGGTCCAATGATAAATACTACTTCACCTTTATTAATATTACAGTTTACATCATTTAACGCAAATTTTTCTCCAAACTGTTTCTTTATGTTCTTTACTTGAATGAGAGAATTATCGATATTAGTGTGTTCCATTGTTTAATCTCCTCTCTAATCGTCCTACTAAGTAAGTAAAAATCATAACAAGTACAAGATAGATTGCTGCTACACCGAATAACGGAAAGAATGCCGAATATGTCTGACTTCTTATAATATCTCCCGCTTTTGTTAAATCGGCAATTGCAATATAGCCTGATACTGACGTTTCTTTTAACAATACGATGAATTCATTACCTAAAGCAGGTAATACATTCTTGATTGCTTGTGGCATAATGATATATCTCATCGTTTGCATATAATTAAAACCTAAACTTCTACCTGCCTCAAACTGGCCTTCGTCGATGGACATAATGCCACCTCGAATAATTTCAGCTACATAAGCACCAGAATTTATACCAAATGCAATAATAGCTACAAATACTTTATCAATTCTAACACTACCAAATACTACAAAGTAAATAATTAACAACTGAATTACAACTGGTGTTCCACGAAAGACAGTAAGATATATCTTGCATATTACATTTAATATCTTACATTTTCCTGTTTTATCATGGGTAGAACGAATCATTCCTACTATAAAACCAATACAGATACCTATTAATACCGCAAAAAATGTTATGGTCAAAGTAACTTTTAGACCATCTACTATATACATCCATCGATCTTTCTCAATGAAATTCTGCGTAAATTGTTCAATGAGTTTTTCCATTTTTCTACCTTATCCTACTTAATTTTCATTGATATATTTATCAATAATTGTTTGAAGTTCCCCTGATTCTTTTAACTTATCTAAAGATTCATTAATTTGCTTTTGAAGTTCTTCATTGCCTTTTTTGATTGCTATGGCATACTCTTCAACTGCAAATTCTTCTTCTAAGATATCAATATCATCGCTTTGACTAACGAATACTTTCGCTGGTTCATTATCGATAATTACCGCATCGATCTTTCCTTGGCTTAAGGCTTGCACTGCTTCAAATCCTTTATTGTAACGTTCTACTGTTGCATCCTTAACATCATCTGCATAGATATCTCCAGTTGTTCCTAATTGCACTCCAATTATTTTACCTTCTAACCCATCTACTGTAGTGATGGCACTACCCTTTTTCACAATAATAACTTGTTTTGCTGTAGTATAAGAATCACTGAAATCCACGTTCTTTAAACGATCTTCGTCAATTGTCATTCCCGCTAACCCAATATCAGCTTTACCTGATTGTACTGCTGTAATAATTGAGTCAAAAGCCATATCTTCAATTACCAATTCTTTTCCAAGATCATCTGCTATTGCTTGTGCAATTTCAATATCGATACCCTTAAAATCACTACCATCTAAGTATTCATATGGTGGAAATTCTGCATTGGTTGCCATAACTAATGTATCACTATCTGCAGTACCACTTGTTTGTGCATCTTTCTTTGAACATGCCATTGTAGAGATTGCCATTGCTAGGATTAATCCTGTTAAAACTATTTTTTTCTTCATAACTTTTTCTCCTCTTCCTTTTATACTTCTTAATTTAATTGTGAAACTCTTTTTATATAATAAAGATTTCCACTGCTCTCGCACTTATTAATATAATGATTATAACGCATATTCATTAAAAATCAAGTATAAAAATACATTTTCGTGCATATTTTTTTGATTTTTTTAACTTTTATGCAATTTTAACTTCAATTTTATTCACTACAAACAGATTTATTCATTATTACTCATTTTTATACAGTTATATTCATTATCTTCACATTATGTTACATTACAATAAAAAAGGTAGAGACTTTTATTTGGTCTCTACCTTTTTTGGTAAACTTTCTTTGACTTAGAAATATTGAATTCTTACCACTTACCGTTAGCCATGTGTCCTGCTAATTCCGCTTTACATCTTTGCTTAATAACCCAAGCTTCATCTTTAGCTTTTCCAAATCCAGATACACATTTTGGATCAAGATTTATCTCTATACCTTCTTGTGAAAGCTCAGCAATTCTATCAGCTAATACAATGATTTCAGCATGAATGCTGTTAGTTCTATCAGAAGCATAGATTTTATCAGCTTCTTCTTTGCTAAGTTCAACAAACTTTTCTTTTCCTAATCCGCATTTTGGACAAACATCTGGTGCTTCAATCCCTTCTGCAATATAACCACAAACTGAACATTTGTATAAATTTTTCATAATTTCTTCCCCCATTTATTCATATGATTTATTTTATCTATAATTATTTATAGTACATACTAACTTATCTTAGAACTTTTCTAATAATAATTTAGCTCTATCGATTGCTTCGTCAACTTTAGCTTGAACATCTGCTCCTACTACATCTACATTTTCTATTGCAATTGTTTCCATGTCTGTCACACCAAAGAATGCAAATATAGTCTTCAAATATCTATCTCCCATTTCATATGGAGCATTCGCATATTCACCACCTCTGGCCACGATGTGAACTGCTTTTTTATTATTTAATAATCCAACTGGGCCTTCTGCCGTATACTTGAATGTTATTCCTGTAACACTTACATAATCAATGTAGGCTTTTAATATTGCAGGCATACTTAGATTCCACATTGGTGCAGCTACGATATATTTATCAGCTTCTGCAAATTGATATGCATATTTTAATATTGGATTATTCTTGCTTTCTTCATCCTTAGGTCCGAATATCTTACCCAAATCTTCTGGTCGTAAGAAATCTATATTTTCCTTATATAAATCCAATTCTATTATTTCATCTTCAGGATTTCTTTTCTTATATTCCTCTACAAAATTATCTGAAACCTTAAATGTTCTTGATTCTCCATCATTTTTAATATTCGCTTTAATATATAGTACTTTACTCATCTTTCTTCCTCCGATATAATTCTTTATTTGTATTTTTTCATGTATATTCAACTAAAAGTCTTGTTGTCCAAATTTATTGTTTTCAAAATCTTCATATGCTTGATATATCTCATCTGTTGTATTCATAACAAATGGTCCATACGATGCAATAGGTTCATCTATTGGTTCTCCACTTAATACGATAAATAGAGTTCCCTCTGCCACTGACTCAACTAAAATCTCACCAGGTACATTATCAAATAGAATAAAATCTTTTTCTTTCGCTACTCGATCTCCGTTTATTTTAACTTCACCTTTTAATACAAGCATTCCTGTATTATAGTTATTTGGTTCGCGTAGAGTAACTTTTCCATTCATGTTCAAACTTACGTTATAGATATTCATCTTAGTAAAAGTACTAGCTGGTCCATGTACCCCTTTTACTGTTCCTGCAATAATATTAATTTCTCCTTGATTATCATCAAGTTTTATCTTTCCCATATCTTCTTTTAATAAGGTTTGATATTTTGGCTCCGACATCTTCTTATCTTTAGGTAGGTTAACCCAAAGTTGTATCATATGAAGCGTTCCACCTTGTTTACTAAATTCTTTCTCATGATACTCTTTATGCAAGATTCCTGATGCGGCTGTCATCCATTGGACGTCGCCAGGTCCGATAATTCCATGATTTCCTTTGTTATCGTGATGTTCTACTTTTCCTTCATAGGCAATCGTTACGGTTTCAAATCCACGATGTGGATGTGCTCCGACTCCACGAACACTAGATGATGGTTCGTAATAATATGGTGCATGATAATCTAATAAAAATATAGGAGATAATCGTTTCAAATCATTTCCTGCTGGTAGATATTGTGCTACCTTAAACCCATCTCCAACCATATGAGAGTCTGCTGTTCTAAATATCTTTTCTATCGTTCTAAATTTCTCCATTCTATTTCCCTCCTTTCTTGATAATCCTTAAAAATATTACTAATTAGTGATATCTATTTAAAATTTTTTCTTAATGTTCTTTAAATTTCTTAAGTATTGTTCTTAGCATGATTTTTTCTTCATCGCTTAAAACCTTAAAAATCTCTTTGATATTATTAAAATGATTTGGTAGAACAACTTCCATACATTGTTTTCCTTTATCCGTTAGTGATATGATACAGGATCTCTTATCTTTGGGATCCACTTTCCTGTGTATGAACCCATCCTTTTCTAGATTTTTTATTACTACTGTTATATTGCCAGATGTCGTTAATATCTTTTCTATCAGCTCGTGGATCCTAAGATCACCTTTGCTATATAGTGCTTCTAAAACTCCAAATTGAGTTGGTGTAAGGCCACTCTCTTTGATTGTCTGATACTCTTTCTTATGAATTGTATGTTCTGCTTTTGTGAAGACAACCAAAGTAGCTAAATCCAGTTCACTTTCTTTCATCAGATCTTTTAATGTTTTCATGTATTTAATATATCACTAATTAGTGATATTGTCAAATCAATTTTCAGACTATTTAAGTTCTATTTTTTTAGTTTACTGATTATTAATTAGCATCATTGAAAAAACAGCACCTAAACCGATGCAAGAAAATGCTACTGTTCTAACACCTATAGTCTCTGAAACTATGGCTCCTATCGCTGCTCCTATAATAAAGATAACAATGATTCCTATGTATTCAAGGCCCGACTGTAATTCTCTTCTATCTTTAGTTTCTACATATCTACATAGGATTTCCGTAGCACTTCGTAGATTTCCCGTACACATCGTTGTTGCCATAGCATTCCCATTGAATTTGCGGAAACTTTGCACTTGAAGGGAACATACAAATGACACTAAAACATTAGCTAGCGTATCATACCAACCTCCATTTGGAATAAATGCAATTCCAACAAGAACAAGTATTTCAAAAGCAATGATTATTTGTCTCCAGTGAACCCTCACACTATTTTTGTATCTTTTTCGAACTATCTCTGCTATTAAGACACCAAGTACGAATGCTATAATTGGAATTAAATATTTCATGCTTTCAAGGAAGTTTCCTTGTGCCAGCTTTATTCCTAACAGTACAATGTTCCCTGTTTGTGCATTAGCAAATACGCCACCTCTGCAAATATAAGTATATGCATCAAGGAAACCACCAACACAGGCTAGTATCATCCCTAACATAATTTTTTCAGACATTTGTTTATTTTTGTTTATTGTATTCATATTTTCGCTTCTTTCATTTGGTATATTTCATTTCTCTTAAGTTTATATAAACAACTCACACTATTACCCTTCCATACGATTAACGTAATCTCTATCACTTTAAAATACTCTAGCTGTTGTAAGTTCATATTTCCATAAAAATCTATAGCTTAGTATCATAGCTAAATTATAATTTTTATGCATACTTTTGTCAAATTACTCAATAAGAAATGAAGAGTTATTGGTGTTGCTAATGGTAATCACTTGATTTCACGCCTAGTAATTGGTTATCCTGATGTAAAATACCAAAGAACTGTCCCACGAAAAGAAGCGAACGTAAATTGGATTTAATACAATAAATATAATAATAGGCAAAAAAAAGGTTGTAGTTTTAACTACAACCTATAACAATCAATATTATCTTCTTTTTTGATCTTTCTTAGCTCTTCTACAAGATGTACATCTTGTTGGCTCATTGTCAAATCCTTTTTCTTTGTAGAATTCTTGTTCTCCTACTGAAAATATAAATTCGCTACCACAATCTCTGCATATAATATTCTTGTCTGTCATAAATAATCCTCCTAAAATTAAAGAATTTAATTTGATATAATAATCTCTAACTTTCGAGAAACTATTTACCTAAATGAAACTCGTTATTGTTAGCATATTTGCTACTCATCCACAATAACATATTATTCTATTTATTACAAGTCTTTTCTAAATTACTTTTACAATACTATTCGATTATCCTCTACCTTTGTTGTTACCAGAACACCCGTATATTTACTTATTACTTCACGTACATTCCGCCTGGTTTGTCAGACAGATTGATTATGATATTCTTCATCTGACTATAGTGATCAAGTATTACCTTATGTGTTTCCCTACCAATACCGGAATCTTTGTAGCCTCCAAAAGATGCTCCTGCTGGGAAAGTATTGTAAGTATTAACCCAGACACGTCCAGTTCTAATACCTCTCGCAACTCGAATTGCTTTATTAATATCTTTTGTAAATACACCGCCTGCTAAACCAAAATCACTATCATTAGCCATGTCGATAACTTCCTCAATAGTCTTAAACTTAATTACAACACCTACTGGTCCAAAGATTTCCTCTCTAGCAACTCTCATATCGTTTGTTACATTTACTAATAATGTAGGTTTCATGAAGTAACCATTTGCTGCGTCACCTTCAACAAATCTTTCGCCTCCTGTAGCAACTTTTGCTCCTTCATTTTTACCGATTTCAACATAACTTAAGATCTTATTTAATTGTTGCTCATTTACTTGAGCACCCATCTGAGTATCTTTATCTAGTGGATTTCCTAATTTAACTTTTTCAAAAGCAGCAACCGCTTTTTCAATAAATTCATCGTAGAAATCTTCTTGTACAAAGATTCTTGATCCTGCGGAACAAACCTGTCCTTGGTTGAATAAGATACCTAATTGAATACCTTCTAATGCAATATTCATATCAGCATCGCTAAAGAATATGTTTGCAGATTTACCACCAAGTTCAAGTGTTGCCGGTATTAGATTCTGTGCAGCGGAGATACCAACCTCTCTACCAACTTCTGTTGATCCAGTAAATGCCAGCTTATCTAGTCCTTTATGATGTTGTAGATATTCGCCGCTCTTAGAACCTTTACCAGTAATAATGTTAATAACTCCTTTTGGTACAACATCTCCGATTAATTTCATCAATTCTAATACACTAAGTGAAGTTGTGCTAGATGGTTTGAATACACTAACATCTCCTGCTGCAAGTACTGGTGCCAACTTCCAAGCCGCCATTAAGAACGGGAAGTTCCATGGTACTATCTGACCAACCACACCAATTGGCTCTCTAAGTATTAAATTAAGAGTATTTTCATCAATCATTGTAGATGTACCCTCTTCGGCTCTAATAACCCCTGCAAAATATCTAAAGTGGTCTGACGCTAATGGGATATCCGCACCTGCTGTTTCTCTAATTGGTTTACCGTTATCCATACTTTCAATAGTTGCTAATAATTCAGCATTCTCATCAATGATATCCGCTATCTTATTAAGTATGGCAGCTCTTTCTGCTGGAGTTGTTTTCCCCCATGTTTTGAAAGCTTCCCTTGCAGATACAACTGCTTCATCAACATCACTGTTTGTAGCATCTGCTATTTCTGCTAATAACTCACCATTCGAAGGATTGTAAGTTTTTATGGTCGCACCATCAGCTGCCTCTCTCCATTCTCCATTGATATATAATTTATATGTATCTTGTAATTGTAATTCCATAATCTACCTCCATTTTTTGTAATAGTTAATCTCAAACTATTATGCTCTAAATTGTTTGACAATTCGTTATTGTTGTAGCTATTGTAACACACATCGTAATATTATGCAATTTTGATATTAAATTAACTTATTATATGCAAAATTACAGTAATTTTATAATTTTTGCACAAAATTGTTTTCTATAAATGCAATAAATAGTTATAACTGCTTAATAATACAATTTCTATTTCATAAATACTTGATAATCTCTTATCACACCCAATTTTCTCTAAATTTTCTTCTATTCACGAATTGAAGAATCACTTATTATATTTCATATTGATTGGATAAACCATAAGATTGTAACTAATATTAAGAATAAATAAGATTAAAAAAGACAATCTTTCAAATGATTTATGTGTGGTGGTGTGCTACCTGTCAAGAGGACAATAAAAAATAATAAATTATCTGAATCGTCA
>ERZ781272.1248-NODE-1248-length-10186-cov-4.728556_pt1 | contig 10186 bp, 13 predicted proteins | sample MGYA00375850_ERZ781272 | MGnify/ENA primary metagenome ERZ781272 (study PRJEB29790, sample SAMN06051246) | human gut metagenome | host: Homo sapiens | place: USA: Cincinnati, Ohio | collected 2013-06-21 | study: EMG produced TPA metagenomics assembly of the Gut...
CGGCAGAAACGGTTATCATATATCTTGAAAAGGGAAGGGCCAAATGGAGCATCACCATAAATACGGCCAGGATTAGTACCATCCAAAGGAAAGTTCACCTAAACAAATACCGAAAATGGATTCAGACATAAAACGAGAAGCCGCGAAAACATGTTTTCGCGGCTTCTCATTTTATGTTTTTGTCAAATCACTGACCCGGAACGCCGTGCAGATGCCGTCCTGGTCGAGTACGGCACGGTCTCCCCGCAGCTCGTCCACTGTGTAAGTACCACTGTAGACGAAAGAGGCAATCGGGGCCCCTTCATAGGAGCGTGCACCCTGTTTTACCTGCACCCGGTCGTCCTCCTGGATAGCGGAGAGCGCTGCCGGTGCATCCGTACTCGCTCCATCCACAGAGCGGATATCCCCGTCATTCACCCAGCACAGGCCGTTATCCAGCAGATAAGGCTGTCTGGCGCCGGGAATAATCCTGGTAATAACGCCGGTATTACGCGCCATATTCGCCGCGGAGATGGCCTTGTCCGTGGTATCCGTCGAAGAACGGTAGCAGGTGGAAAAGGTCACGCGCTGCCCGAGCTTGTATATTGTCCCACTTACCGTCTGCTCCGGTGCCGGAGAAGGCGCAGGAGTTGAACCAGACAGGTGGTTAAGTCCGGCCTGACGGATAATGGTGGGATAATCCTGATAGCATACACTCATATCCACATTCCCGCTGATTCCAGCAACATGCCCCTGAGAGGTATACTGCCACATCCCATAGCTTTCAGAAAACTGGCATTCCGTGTGATACTGAGCCACCCATTTATCATACTGCTCCAATTTTGTGCAATCCAATTTATTTTTAAACCAATTCAGGCTCGTATAAATCCCCGCATAGTATCCGGCCTTTTCGATCTCCTCGCAGAAGGCGATTGCTATCTCTGTCAATTTCTCTTTTGGCAGAGAGCCCTGGCGTTCGTTGTTCTCCGTATCGTAGTAGATGGGATATTCCAGCTGCTTGTCCTTGACAATATCCAGCACCAGACGTGCTTCCTCTCTCGCCATCTCCGGGGTTGTCGCACAGCTGTAATGGTAGACCCCCATCGGAACCCCTACACTGTGAAACCCGTTATAGTGTTTGTCGACACAGCTTTCCTTCACCATATTTTGGTCTCCCCAGTACATCAGGCTCGAGCGGATAATTGCCCCGCTGATTCCAGCGGCCTTTACTGCTGCATAATCGATATCCGGCTGATACGAACTTACATCAATTACTTTTACTGCCATGTGACTTGTCTTCCTCCTCTTCATCCGCCTTGTTTTTGAGCACCTCGATTGCCTTGGTGATTGCCGACGGAATGGGAATCCCCATCAGCCCGGCGTTCTCGATAATGCTGATCGTCTCGTTCGCCACAAAGGCGATGACGACTGCATCCCGGATAAACGTCGATCCGATGACCATATCGAGCCGGCAGGCCACCAGCACAATGAGCAGCGTCACCCCTTTCCGGCATAGCCCCTTCCATCCGGCGCGGCTTTCCAAAGTGCCCTTTTCTGTCTTTTCACTGTTGTGAAATACCCCCGCCACAATCAGGCCGGTGAGATAATCAAGCGCCATGAAAATCACGAGTGTGATTAAACCAGTGTCCCATCCTCCAAACAGGCCTGCAAAAAAGCTTCCCGCTACGCCTACTGCCGTTACCATGCTGTCTTTGATATAGTTGACGGTCATGATTGATCCCCCTTACACTCCAAATTTCATCCCATAGATATAAATAATCCCAAATCCCGATAATGCAGTAGGCAAATATGCCTTTGTCGCATCACTTGTGCTGCCATTATATCCAAATCGAATATTTCCCGATTTCAGGGTGGTATCAATCCCCCATACAGTTTGCGCGGTCTGCATGGTAAATGTAAACGGCAGATATAGATTAGTAAAGTGGAAGATATATCCATTGCTTGCCGGTGCCGTTACGATGGCAATCAGGTCGTAGTCATTGAGATTGTACATCAGGTTAATAATCCCGGAAGCCGTGCGGGGCGTGTTGACAGAACCGAACAGCTCGTCCCGTTTGTATACTGTCCCCGCTACCAGGTTGCCTGAGGCATCCGCTTTGACATAAGCACTGCGCGCTGCCGTCTGCGGTTGCGCGCCGATGTCTGCTGCACTCGGCATCTGGACCAGCTTCCCGTTTGTGTCCAATGTGGCAAACCCTCCCGGGCTGCCCTCTCTGCTTTTTAGTACCGCAGCATGCTCCGCAATCTTTTTCATATCCGCATTGTAATCTCCGATTAAATCAATGGCATCGGTGGACAAGTATTGCGTCAGATTCAGCTCTCCCTCTGTTTGTCCGCTACCCGGCATAGATCTCCCTCCTCCTTTCTTTCCACCTTTGACATTTCACGTATGGCAAAACAGGTATCCAAATACATTCCATATAAATTTTCAATGCGTTTTTCCAACTGGAGTGTCTCGCGTCCTCTTGTATTCGGAAGACGCTGCTCCAATTCTTTCCGTTTGGCCAAAAGAACCTGAGCCGTCCGGATATATTCCTCTTTTAATTTTGCAATCATCTCATCGCTCCTAAAACATATGTTCTCCATATTTTTCTAAATACTTTTCTCTAAGTCCCTTGACTTTCAAACGAATTTTCGCCTGTTCCCTTCCCCGTTGAAGCTGAGCAGGAGTCTGAAAAAAGCGGCAAAATACACACCTCTTTTGTACTAAGGCCCGACAGTGGCTGCCATTTTCAAATGCACAGCGGTGATCCAAATCCGGCACTGTCTTTTCCATCACATTCAAAGGGTCTTTCGGCTTATCCGGAATCCGAGGGTTTTCCTCTTCTCCTGCACACGCTGTTTTCCCGTTCACGAAAGGATACAATTTCAGCGGTTCCAATGGCATCAGCCAGCTTTGTTCCGCCGTTTCCGGGATGAGAGTCTTATTCTTCTTCATAGCTGGCGTGCTCCTTCAGCCACTGTTCATACAGGCGGCGATAAATCAGATATTCCTTGTTTTCCATTTGAATCATTTTTCCAAATGGAAAAACCCCCTGTTCAATGCCCGCCTTGAGTTTGGGAACCCCGATTGGAAACCCATGGGAACGCAAATCCTTGACGGTCTCCTGTGTTGTCATCGTCCTTACCTGTAACTGTCCTGCCATACGAATTACCTCCTAAATTTTTACAGAATTCTCTTGATTATATCAAACATATGTTCTATAATAAGAGTATGGATTTTGCTTATACGCAAAAACAATGGCGCATTGCATTTCCCTGATAAACCTGTATTCTGCCTTTCTAACTGATAGTTTGAAACGTTTCGTTACTTAAATTATAGCATTTCTTCTTTGATTTGTCAACAATATGTTTATATAAATATTGATTTCCTGTCATCAAATCAATATTCTGTTACTATTTCTTGATTTGTTAACCTTTTGTTGCTATAATAAAACAGAGGTGGCATTTCATGAATCATTTAGAGTTATATCGAAAGAACAAAGGTGTATCCCAGCAGGCAGTTGCGGATTATCTTGGAATCACACGACAGGCCTATTGGAATTATGAAAATGGGAAAAGGCAAGCGAATTATGACACTCTTCTTAAATTGGCCGCCTTTTTTGAAACCAGCATTGAAAACCTGATATCAGATAAGCAAACGCCCGTTCAGCAGGATGAAATCACTCTGGACGATTTTACGTATGCTTTTTATCAGGAAACCAAAGATCTTTCGGAAGAAGCCAAGGAACAGCTGCTGCAAATGGCAAAACTGCTCAATGGAACTCTGCCGAAGAAAAAAGAATAAGAGGAAGTTCTATATGCCGCCGAAACTACTGGATTTGTTTGAACAACTATATTACCATGATATCAGGCTATTTACCTGTCCGATCCCGGAGGGAAAAGCTGTAACCATCGAATTGTCTGGAATTTATGGAATTTTTCTTGACCCGGACAAACTGGAAAGCTCTGCGGAAGAACTCTGTGTAACCGCCCACGAACTCGGCCATTGCATGACCGGCGCCACACACCGTGTCTCAAGCAGCCTGGATATTATCGAGCGCCACGAGTATAAGGCGGACAAGTATGCCGTGCACCGGATTCTCCCCTTTGCACAGCTTCAGCAGGCGCTGAATGCCGGCTACACCGAGTCCTGGCAGCTTGCCGAGTACTTTGGAGTGACCGAGCCTTTCCTTCTCCGTGCGCTGGATATCTATCGTCGGGAGGGGTATCTTTCCGAATCCATCTGATTCTTGCTGCAATGAAAGGGGTATTATTTGATTTGCAAAAACTGTAAGGCATTCTTCCTGAAGGGGCCATCTGCTGACTATTTTACTGCACGATAACCGAACAAGGCTCCTCCTCAGGGACAGACCAATCACCACGACAAATGATCAGTACAACTATCAGCAGGCTCTGCCGTTTATGGTCAGGTCTGATATTATCCGGATTTCCCGCGGTTCGTTCCGCGATCAGTACGGCCTTCGTCTCACATAAACTTGTTAAGTTCCCGGATCCGCTCTGTACCCGAAAAAACAGACATTGAAGAAAAAGCCTCCAATCGTAAGATAGAAAAACGATTGGAGGCTTTTGAATGTCAGGGAAAAGAGATCCCGAAAAATTGAAAGGGCAGCTGATACAAGAACTCGCAGCAAGGGTGACATACGGGGGTTAAACCGAAAATATGGTATCATCTATATCCACCTGTACTTTAGCAAGATATTAGCCAAATGGCACGTCGGGCATTCCAAAAGACAAGTTCCCTATATCCAACACCTGTGATATGGACACAAGCTGATTTTTATACAAATAAAATCGTGAAATCATTTGTATTTATATTGAAAAACACGGACAAAAACAGTAAACTTTAATTAAAGGTGGTGATACTTGATGTATATTCAGACACAAACCAAGTACCAACAATTTCAAGGCGATGAACTCACGGATTTACTGAGTCAAATGAGTTTTAAAATCAATACTTTTGGTTTATGGCAAAGTCCAAAAGACGTCAAAGCCAGTTATTTATCTAATGATATTGAAATCGTTTATTATCAAAAAGGCGGTTCGCGAACCGTCATCGGTGAAAAAGAATATGATTGTCCAGAAAAGAGCTTTTTGATCCTGGAACCTTTCAAACTCAATACGTCAAAGAATGAAAATCATGATCGTTATGCTTTTTATTACTTTCATTTTGAAATTGAACCTATCGCTTTACAACATCAACTCCTTTCTTTATTGACGAGGCATGGCAATGTGATTTATGCAAATGAAGTCAAAGATTTTAGCGAGATGTTGGATAGATTATTGGTAGAGTCCACAGAACAGGAAATTGGTTATTCCAGTATTATCACTTCGGCATTAATACGTGTTGTAGTCGAAATTATACGAGCTCAATTAAAGCGTGGTAAACAACAGGAAATTAAAATTATCCGTTCGCCTTATGTTCAACTTGTCAATGAGGCGATGATGTATATTCAGGAACACTTATATGAACCGATTCGACTTCCCAGCTTGACGCGTTTTTTAGGAGTCTCTGTGAGTGAACTTTATAAAGCCTTTATGAAAGTTTTAGATGATCCTCCTGCAACCTATATCCAGCGTCAAAAGATCAAATATGCTCAACGAAAATTTGCCGAAGGGTCAAGTGTGACAAGGATTGCCCAAGAATTGGGATATTCTTCAGCTTATCATCTATCTAAGGTGTTTAAGCAGATGACAGGAGTCAGTCCAAAGGAATATAAAAAGAAAATAAATCTTTAAGTATATACATAAAAGTATATGTTTTTTTATTGATTCGGTATGTATCTTGCTTGTGAAAGTGGTAACATAGTATAAAAGAAGGTTTTATTATCCAATAAAAGGAAAGTGTATTGGATGATCAGACAGTTTTCTTTAACAGTTAAAAATGAAAACTAAGTTGACGGAGGAATTGTGATGAAAATATTAGAACCTATCCAGGTAGGTAAAATTACTTTAAAAAACAGAATTATGTTTCCACCAATGACAACAGGTTATGAAGATAAGGATGGAACTATTAGTGAACAGAGTTTTAACTTCTATAAACGTATTGCCCAAGGTGGTGTCGCTTATATTGTCTTAGGGGATGTCGCCCCTGTAAATACTGTTTCACCAACGCCAAAATTATTCCATGATGGCCAGATTCCAGCTTATAAAAAATTAGCCGATGCTGTACATAAATATGATTGTAAATTAGGGATTCAAATTTTCCATCCTGAATATGATGTTGACGCTTTAGCTGAATTATTTAAAAAAGGCGATATGCAAGCTGCACGCGCTAAATTGCACCATGATATGTTACATTATATTGATGAAGTTACGGAAGAACAATTAAATAACATTTTGAAAAAAATAGGTGACTGTGTGAAACGTGCCAGTCAAGCAGGTGTTGATATTGTCGAAATTCATGGTGATAGATTAGTTGGTTCATTATGTTCAACTATTTTAAATAAACGTACAGATGCATATGGCGGATCTTTTGAAAACAGGATTAAATTTGCTTTGAAAGTTGTAAAAACAATCAAAGATAATGCTCCAGATATGTGTATCGACTATAAATTACCTATCATTACAGAAAATCCTTTAAGAGGTAAAGGCGGATTAAAAATCGAGGAAGCTGTCAAGTTTGCGAAAATTCTTGAAGATACCGGTGTGAATATGATTCATGTTGGTCAAGCTAACCATACCGGAAATATGAATGATACAATCCCTGCCATGGGTACACAGCCATATTGCTTTATGTCAAAATATACAAAACAAATTAAAGACGCTGTATCTATCCCTGTTTCTTCTGTGGGACGCATTTTAACACCTGAAAATGCTGAGGCATTAATTGAAAATGGTATTTGTGATATTGTCGGGTTAGGTCGTTCTCTTTTAGCTGACCCTGATTATGTCAAAAAATTAGAAAATGGCGAAAGTTCACGTATTCGTCATTGTATGATGTGTAATAAAGGATGTACTGATGCTATTCAAAGTCGTCGTTTCTTGAGCTGTGTTTTAAATGCAGAAAACGGTCATGAATATGAAAGAGTGATTTCACCTGCCAAAGACAAGAAAAAAGTAGTTGTGATTGGTGGGGGCGTCGCAGGGATGGAGGCTGCAAGAGTTGCTGCCTTAAAAGGCCATCAAGTTGTATTATTTGAAAAAGAAACCTCCTTAGGTGGTCAATTAAACATTGCCTCTGTTCCTCCAAGAAAATCAGAAATGACACGTGCCATTCATTATTTTGAAAACGAAATGAAAGCTTTAGACGTTGATTTAAGATTAGGTCAAAAAGTATGTGCAAAATGTATCTTAGCTGAAAATCCTGATAGTGTCATTGTTGCTGTTGGAGCATCTAATGCTGTACCTCCAATTTCAGGAAGTCAATTACCACACGTCTATGATGCTTGGAAAGTATTAAATCACGAACAATTCCCAAATGGTAAAGTTGTTATTATTGGTGGTGGTTTAGTTGGAGCAGAGACAGCAGAATTACTTGCCAATATGGGTTGTGAAGTCAGTATTGTGGAAATGATTGATGAAATTGCCAAAGAAGAATCTACAACTGTACGTCCAATTATGTTTGAAGATTTTGAAAACCATCATGTCCAATTATTGACAAAAACAAAAGTGACAGAAATTACACATACAACTGTTGAGGCAGAAAATGAGGATGGAAAAGTTTCTATTCCTTGTGATTATGTTGTACTTGCCGTAGGTGCAAAACCAAATGCCTTTGATGTATCATTACTTGAAGAAAAAGGCATTGATGTTCATGTCGTTGGTGACTGTAATCAACGTGCTGCCGATATTAATCGTGCCATTGAAGAAGGTTATCTTGCTGCTAATTCAATTTAAACAAAAAGCCATATTTAAGGTGTGAACATAACCAAGAAAAATAGACATTGAAAGAAAAAGCCTCCAATCGTAAGATAGAAAAACGATTGGAGGCTTTTACATGTCATATCCCGAAATTACAGTTTATTTACAGCTTAAATTCTGTCGGTTTGCTTTTGGCCGGGTCAAAACTCTGCCCGCCCGGCCTGGAGAGGTCAAAATAGATCCGGGAATCCGGTGTAGTTCCCCAATCCTTCTGGGAACCGGAGTCCTGAATCCGGTTAAAGGCTTCCCGGAACATCGTGTTGTGAGCTTCCTCCCGGTTCAGAAGGAAATCGATGGTTTCACGGACTCCTTTGTCATCAATCTGTCGATATAGGTATTGGTAGACCACCTTGGCGCGCTGTTCTGCCGCAATATCAGAGAGGATATCCGCCGCCGCATCCCCGGTCTCATTGACATAGGCCGCTGTCCACAAATAGCCACTTGCATTTGCAAGCATCGGGGTGAGCCCAGTCAAAACATGGGCTTCCACGTTACCAACAGTGGCATTTTGCGCATCCAAGTCATGACCATTGAGCATATTAACCGCTGCAGAAACCATTTCCAGATGGCACAGTTCCTCCGCTGCAACGTCCAGAAATAAATCCTTGATCTCTGGGTCTTTCACCCGCATACTTTGGGAAAGATATTGCATGGCAGCTTTCAGCTCTCCCTGTGGGCCGCCGAGTTGTTCCTGGAGCAAAGCTGCATAGTTGGGATTGGGCTTGTCCACCCGAACCGGATTCAAAAATTGTTTTTCATGCTTAAACATACAAAGTCTCCTCTCACTTTCTGTGATACCTTTAGTCTGTACTGTCAGACAAAAACAATGCAGAAAAAGCTGATTTATTTATCATAATAATATACCCCCTGTCCGGTACAGAGGGTATATTGTAGAATTTTTACTAATCCGCTTTTACTGGGCGTACCGGACGCCCTTCGATGTAGCCACGGTACCCCATCGGCGCAAGCTGGAAACGGGGCGCATCCTCGGGGCATATTGATAGCCATAGAGTCCCGGGTCAAACGTTTCGAGCTGTTGCCACACAATATCGATGGCATCCATGAAATCTTCGTCCTGATACGGAGGGCCATTATCTTGCAGGCAGGCAGTTCAATGCAGTCAAAGCCTTCCGGAATTTCTCCGTCATACTCGAGTGGGACCTCCACTCCCTGCGCATACTCGGAAGTTCCCGGAGCTCGCATAGATTCCGGCAGCCACATGCCAATCGGCTCGTACAGCGCCTCCTTGATACTCACCAGAATCCCCCATACGTCACATCCTACCTCTTCACAGTAAGCAAAATACTCGGACGCCGCTTTTCCCCGTTTCAAAATAAGTCTTCGGGCGGGGCGTTCTATGTTCTGAACAAAAATTGCACTTGGTACCTGTTTCACTGTTGTTTCCTCCCTGCAGCTGAGTTGATAGCGATAATATGAGGTGATATCCGAAGGCAAAAACAGTCTGATGGGCTTTGGGTGTACAGAATACTGCTTTGGCGTCACGCCAAACTCCCGTGCAAACGCCCGGGTAAAGCCTTCGTGGGAATCAAAGACATAGCTTTCACACGGATAGTCGTCTGTGATCGAGAGCTTGTCCCTCTGTGCGGGGGAAAGCTCGTCCAGCGATATTTCCATATCGCGGCGGCGTTGCATTTCCCGCAGGTAGTCAATCGCTTCGTGGTACAGAATCAGCTTGCAGTAACGGTCAAACTGGCCCCATTCGCCAAATTTGCGGTTGGGTGTTTCCATCTTTTCGCCCCCTTTCTGTGGGGGATTTAGGTGGGTTCCTCCCTTTCCGCACATAGAGCGAATGGCGCTTTGTTGCTGGCCCGCTAATCGCCTCCTATTTTGAAAAAATTTGAATTTTTTTCATGCCAAAAAAGCAGACCGCAGAAAACAACAAATTTCGCCCGGCAGGTCATAAACCCACCGGGCGAAAGCAGAAGTGTTATAAAGTTGATTTACATGGTATAGTACATACTCATGGCCGCTTGTCCCCGGCTTCGGGGACAGGCTTTTTGACAGTATAAACGTCGTATTATGTCGAAACGCTCTTTGCTTCATGGCGGCTCCCTCCGTGGGCCGCCGATCCCGCCAGCGTCAGGGCGTCGTCAATTTGAGGGAAAAAACGGCGGACTTTAAAAGCCGCCGTATCTTTGGCGTGTTTAAGCAACCGCTGCACGACGACTTTTTTTCTTCTGCCGTCGTACAGCAGTTTGCATTTCAATATGGATTGCAGTACAGTACCGGCATGGAGCAATCAACCCTTTTTGAACTGCACCCCATTTGTTAGACAGTGTGGTATACTATCTAATGAATGGGG
>ERZ781272.1249-NODE-1249-length-10184-cov-4.383750_pt1 | contig 10184 bp, 10 predicted proteins | sample MGYA00375850_ERZ781272 | MGnify/ENA primary metagenome ERZ781272 (study PRJEB29790, sample SAMN06051246) | human gut metagenome | host: Homo sapiens | place: USA: Cincinnati, Ohio | collected 2013-06-21 | study: EMG produced TPA metagenomics assembly of the Gut...
GCCATGGTTCGATGCCGAATACCGGGATTGATCCTCTCACTGCCGCTGCACATATCCTCATCAACTTGCAGGAAATCAACGCCAGAGAACTTGCTTTGGATGAGCGTGCTGTATTAACTATTGGTACGATGAATGCAGGTACTGCGGCCAATGTTATCCCGGATACAGCCATTATGCGCGGAAGTGTTCGTACCTTTGACGAGGAAACGCGTTCTTTTATCAAGAAACGGATGATTGAAATTGCACAAGGGACCGCTGGAGCCTTTCGGGCGGAGGCCTCTGTTATTTTTGGCAGCGGCTGCCCTACCTTGGTCAATGATGAAGATTTATCGGTTTGTACTGATAAGTATGTCAAAGAACTAATGGGAAGGGAGAAAGCTTTTTCTGTCACTGAACTCAATGCGTTAGGAGACGGTCAAAAGGCATCTAAGACCGCCGGCTCAGAGGATTTCGCCTATGTCAGCCAAAAGGTTCCGTCCATTATGCTAGCACTTGCGTCCGGACAACCGGAGAAAGGCTACAGTTATCCGCAGCATCATCCCATGGTAAAATTCGATGAAAGTGTTCTTTCCGACGGAAGTGCAATTTATGTGTATACTGCACTGCGTTGGCTTGAAGAACACAAGGGATGATGCCTTGAGTCTGAAACTGACAAAATTACTCAATCATCCTTGCAATTCGAATGTTTTGGTGGTGTGAACAGCGAAGGCTGCTTTTCTGTTTTCCTTAAGTTTATGTGATCTTCAAGTACTTCTCATACACATTTCGCCTTTCACCTCATTTCAGCATCTTGTATTGCAAGTTTCAACTCCACCCAAAAAACGCAAGCCAACCGTCCTAACGAGAATAGGTCACAGATATCTCCTACATTCCCACGAGGTCAAGGAGTCCTTTATCTGTCTGATATCCACAACTGTTCGAAAACACATGGTTGCTTACAAAACACACGCCGAACAGTCAACCTCGTTTTAGACACCATCCGTCTTGCTGTAGCAAAGAAAAAGTCTCCGGAAGACTACAGCTCCACAGCGACCAGGGGGTTCCATACACATCCCAAGAGTATTACAATCAAACTCAAGAATATGGCATGAAGCCTTCCGTGTCAAGACGCAGAAACCCTTACGACAATGCCTTGGCGGAAAATTTCTGTTCCATGCGCAAAACGGAATGTATCCACCGCCATAGCTGAATTTCTCCAATGTGAACATTTATTTGACAGAGAAAATCCCTCAAGAATTGCTGGGACGGCAATTCTTGAGGGATTTTTCTGTTAACTAACCATCTATTTATCACGACAAAACAGACTAAACTACATGATGTATTTTGGTGAATATCCTAAAATTCCTGAATCGATTTAGTTCAATTTATATATATATTAAAAAATATTGATTTTATTTCATAAACTTGTTATACTTTGGGTAGTCAGATGGAAGGAGATGGTAGAGTAATGTATAAACCATCCATGTTTGTTCCTCCGACGCCTCCTGGCTGCGGTATTTACTGGATGGCAAGTATGAAAAGATGGGGTATTTTTCCCTTTCCCGGCCAACGGGGAGCGGGCATGTGTACAATTATTTTGTCCATGACGGCTGGTATTACCTGTATGATTTGACCCCTTTTACGGATCAGAACGTCCACACTGCATTGGCGGAAACGGGTAAGCGCCGGGACTATCTTTCCTGTAAATTTATTTCCGGTGCGTTGATAAAGTGCAAAAAGCTGGAAGATTATGCACATTATTTTGCAAGAATTCAAATGACCCGCGGATATGATCACCTCTTTTTTGATAACCCGGAACAGGAGACGCCTCCCGTTGCAGTGGAACGAAACCAGGGGTTTATTACAATCTGTTACCCGCAGACGTCGTCGGTTTCCCCTGTTTTGTATCATGAGACGGCAACCATCAAATGGAAGAAAGTTCCCCCTCCCATGACGCAGATGACATGGCTGCCGGATAGAAAGAAGGATTTTACATGAAAAACGGAATTGGCTTTTTGATAGGGTATAGTTGGAAGCATGAAAAATGGTATGTGATTGACAGCATCCTGCTTCAAATTATTACCGCGGCAGTCCCCCTGGCGGACACGGTGATTCCCAAGTACATTATCGATGAACTGACCGGCATGCAGAGGGTGTCTGTTTTGGCAGTATATATCGGGCTTTTACTGCTTATCAACCTTTTGGGCGGCTGGCTCAACAACTATCTTTCCGGAAAATGCTTTACCTTAAAGGGAAGGCTCTTTGCCCTGTTCCAGGCAGACCTGTCCGAGCGGCTTTCCTGCAGCGACTTTGAACGGTTGGAAGATCCGAACTTCCTGGATATCAAGGCAAAGGCGGAAAAATTCCTCTATGCCAATGGGCAGGGCTTTGGAGTGGTCATGGATAGCGCCTTTAATATCCTGGGAAAGTTGTTCACATTCGCGGGTATTATCACCATTATCTCCACATTAAACCCCCTGATTGTGCTGCTGTTTATTGCGCTGGTGCTGCTCAACGCCCTGTATGAATCCACGGTGAGGAAAAAGTATGTGTCCTGGGATATGGAGAAGGCGCCCATTGAGCGAAAAACATCGTATCTTGTGGACTTGATTGGAAACTTTTCCTTTGGTAAGGAAATCCGGATTTTTGGACTTAAGGATTGGCTGGTCAAAAAAATCCGGCTGCATCTTGACGAGTCCTGTGATTTTTATAAAAAGCAGATAAATGAGCTCAATAAAGCGAGTTATCTTGCAACCTTTATGAATTTTGTACTCAAAGGCATCACCTATGGGTATTTGTCCTTTCAGGTGATACGAAAAGCCTTAGGTATCGGCGACTTTACAATGTACATAACAGCCCTGCTCAATTTTTCCACCGCCATGAACGCGCTGATGAAAAGCCTGCTGGATATCCGCCAGTTTGGCGGCTATTATGATGCGCTGATGGATTATATGGATATCCCGCAGAAAATGAGACAGGGAAAGCGGCTTCCTTTGCCGCAGGGCCCTTATGAAATTCGGTTTGAACATGTGAGTTTCCGTTATCCAGGCCAGAGTTCCGATGCACTCAAAGACATCAATATCACACTTTCCCCTGAGGAAAAATTATCGGTAGTCGGAGAGAACGGTGCAGGGAAAACTACATTTGTCAAGCTTCTCTGTCGGCTTTACGATCCGACAGAAGGGCGTATTCTTCTCAATGGAATTGATATCCGAGACATCGATTATGACGCTTATATGAAGGCGTTTGGCTGTGTCTTTCAAGATTACAAATTACTATCATTTACTTTAAAAGAGAATATTGTATTTGAACACTCAGAGGATGAAACGGATCAAATGGTGTATGATCTGTTGTGCCGTAGCGGCTTAAAAGATAAGATGGAAAGGCTGCCTGATGGGGTACAAACCTACGTCTATAAAAATTTTGTGGAAAACGGCTTTGAACCCTCTGGTGGCGAAGGGCAAAAGATCGCCCTTGCCCGTGCGTTATATAAAAATTCTGCTATTATCATTTTAGATGAACCTACTTCTGCACTTGACCCGAAAGCAGAAGCCGAGATTTACCAGAACTTTTCTACGCTTGTTTATGGAAAGACGGCCGTATTTATTTCACACCGGATGTCCAGTTCCAAATTCTGCGATCATATTGCAGTTTTCGAAAACGGAGAAATTAGGGAGTATGGAACACATGATGAATTGATGCAGAAACAGGGCGCTTATTATACCATGTTTGAAATGCAGGCACAGTATTATATTTAATGGTACGCTCTGTCAGCAAAGCCCATAATTATCTGATTTTTCAATAGGCTTCTTTCCTCAATGAATACAAGTACTTATTAGAAATGTTTCATTTCGCTTGCCAGATTTTTTTGAAGCCATCTTGGGTTTTGCACCCTGGCTGAAAGGATGGAAACGGAAAGAGCGGATGAGGCTTGTTTTTCCAGTAAGGCATGGATTGTTTCCTTGGTTATTCTATTGTCACAGGCGAGTAGATTGCCGTGAATGCAAACGGGCAAGGGCTTTCCGGCAATGATTGTGTCAAAATCAAAGACGGTTCTTTTACCTTGACAACCCAGAAAGACGCCATGCAATCCAATAATGCAGAGGACACATTAAAAGGTTTCGTATACATCGCGGGCGGCAGCTATGGGATAGATACAATGCAGATGAGCAGGGGGGCATGGGCCGGCCTCGATAAATCCACAGTAAAACAATAACCCCGGAACGGATTTTCCGTTCCGGGGTTTTGGATATCCCTGAATTAATGGGAATTAGATGCGGGCAACGCCGGAATCACGGGCGGCCTGAGCAACTGCTTTGGCAACTGCCTGAGCTATGCCTTCTTCAAAAGCACTCGGGATAATGTAATCTCTGGAGAGCTTATCGGCAGTGACAAAGTCTGCGATAGCCTTTGCAGCCGCAATCTTCATCGCGTCATTGATATCGCTAGCACGGACATCAAGCGCACCGCGGAAGATACCTGGGAATGCGAGGACGTTGTTGATTTGATTCGGGAAGTCGCTGCGGCCGGTACCGACAACAGCTGCACCGGCTTTGTAAGCAAGGTCCGGCATGATTTCCGGAATCGGGTTAGCCATCGGGAAGATGATGGGGTCTTTGTTCATGCTCTTAACCATCTCTTCGGTGACGCAGCCCGGAGCGGAGATGCCGAGGAAGACGTCCGCACCGACAAGGACGTCTGCAAGGGTACCCTTGTGGCAATCCTGGTTGGTGATTTCCGCCATTTCCTCTTTTTCCTTATTCAGCCCCTCACGGCCTTTATAGATAGCGCCCTTGCGGTCGCAGAGAATCACTTTTTTGCTGTCAAGGCCGGAAGCGATGAGCAGTTTGATGATGGCAATGCCGGCAGCGCCAGCGCCACTGGTGACAACTTTGATATCCTCAAGTTTTTTACCGGTCAGCTTGAGTGCATTGAGCATTGCGGCAAGTGCAACGACTGCTGTGCCGTGTTGATCGTCGTGGAAAATGGGGATGTCACAGCACTCTTTGAGGCGGCGCTCAATTTCAAAGCAGCGCGGTGCGGAGATATCCTCAAGGTTTACGCCGCCGAAGCTGCCTGCAAGCAGGCGAACGGTGTTCACAATGTCGTCAACTTCTTTGGAGCGGACACACAGAGGGATTGCATCGACGTTACCGAAATGCTTGAACAGGGCGCATTTGCCCTCCATAACCGGCAAACCTGCTTCCGGGCCGATATCGCCGAGTCCGAGGACTGCGGTACCGTCGGTGACGACTGCAACAAGGTTTCCGCGGCGGGTCAGGTCATAGCTGAGGTTGACATCCTTCTGGATTTCCAGGCAAGGCTGTGCAACACCCGGAGTATAGGCAAGGGAGAGATCCGTGTGGTTTTCCAGCGGAGCACGGCAAACGACCTCGATTTTTCCTTTCCATTCTTTGTGTTTTTTCAGGGATTCTGTTGCGTAATCCATGTTTATCCATTCCTTTCTGAATGTTTTTTCGGCAGGCGCGTTTCCAAAAGAAAGCAGTCCCAGCCGGATTATTTATACATGCAGCCGCCTGGCTGCTGGAAAAACCCGATTACAGCTCAAGCTGGCTGATAGTATCTTTCAAAGAGTTTGCACTCTTGTGGAGCAAAGCGACTTCCTCTTCTGTCAGAGGGAGGACCACGCTGCCGATGATACCTTGTGCATCGACGACATAGGACAGGCTGAGACAGACATCGTTGATGCCATACTGGCCGTGAATCATGTAGGCAACCGTCATCACCGAGTGAGTCTCTCGCACGATACATTCACAAATGCGCCGCACAGATAATACAACCGCGTAAAGGTGGCTTCTTTGAGAACAATGACTTTTGCCCCCGCGGTGCACACATCCTCAGACATAGGCATGTTCGTTTTTGGAGTTGAGCCCGACATGGTCTGCCAGGCTCGAACGAAGGCGGGCGAAATCAAGTATGGTACCTGAGACAATCACCTGGTGCTCCGGCAAATCCGTCGTCTTCATAATTGCGTATGTAATACTGTCCACCGGATTGCTGACAACAAATTGCATCGGGTGTAGCCCTGGTTATCCTGACATCGCCTGCTTGATGATGTTGACGTTGGCCAGTGCGAAATCAATCTCTGAAAATTTCAATTTGAAAGAAAGCGGGTATCAAATTGAAGTCTCCTTAATAATCGTAAACATGGCGGTACTTCCGTCAGTCTCATGTTAAAAAGGCGTGAGATACCAACCCGTTTTGTTAAAAGCATAACATGATGCGAAGAGTTTGTAAATAGGGTTTAAACGGAATTCAAGCAAATATTTTAACTTTTAAAAGTTTTCTTTACGCCGTTCTTTTTTATCAAAAGGATAATTGTATATAAACTGCTTATCCCGGAACCTTAGACCACGACGGATACTGTTTATACGGGAGATGTTTTTTGACCGACTTGGATGGTGACTCCAAAACCACTATCCAGTGTGTCCGGGCAAAGCTACTTGAAGCTTGCACCTGTAGGGGAATTGGAGTATACTGCTGTACTTGTAGAAAAACCCTTGACTCTCACGCCGCGTCATGGTGTAAGCTCTGTTTTGTAAGGAGGCGACAGGATGAAACTTACGATAGGCCAAACGGCAAAACGCGCCGGAATCAGTGTGCGCACACTGCATTATTATGACGAAATAGGATTACTCCATCCTCAGGAAAAATCCGAGTCCGGCTACCGGTATTATAACAGAGAGTCGCTGATGAGGCTCCAGCAGATTCTGTTTTTCCGGGAGCTCGGTTTCCCGCTTGGCGAAATTGCACAGATGTTATCCCAGCCGAATTACGATCCCACGGATGCGCTGAAAAGGCAGCGCCGGCTGCTCGAGCTCAAGCGAGAGCGGTTGGATAAGCTGATTGCGCATGTGGAGGAGATTTTACAAGGAGGGCATGAAATGGATTTTCAGGCATTTGATATGGCCAAAATAGAGCAGGAAAAAGAAGAGTATCGAAAGGAGGCTCAAGAGCGCTTCGGAGACACGGAGCCATACCGGGAAAGCAAGCGCAGGATCGCTGGCTACAAACAGGAGGACTGGGCGCGCATCGAAAAAGAGTCCGAGGAGATCTTTGCCGCATTCGCAGCTGCAAGAGGCGTTTCTCCAGATTCCGCCAAAGTACAAAGCCTAGTGGAAAGATGGCATCGCCATATTACGGAGAATTTTTATCCCTGCACCAGGGAAATCCTCTCCGGGCTTGGGCAGATGTACCGGCAGGACGAACGTTTTACCAAAAATATTGATAAGTTTGGTGCAGGCACCGCTCAGCTGATGAGCCGCGCAATTGAACTTTATTGTTCCAGATAAGAAAAATCGCCCTATCGGAAGATTCCGACCGATCCCCGGTCAGCGGACAAATAAAAATGTACCCCCGTCGTAGAATATCTTTCATTAGGCGGCCTTGCTCCAGATTTCAAACGGAGTGAGGCCGTTTTTCAAATGAATTCGCCCAGAATTGTAAAACTGCATATATTCAACCACGGCTTGCTCTACCTTGCTGGCCTTCGATAGGTTTAAGGCTGGCATGAACGCTGTTATGCTTGCCCCCCGACTGCCACTAATCAACAAAAATTTATGCTTGTTTGTTCCAACAATCAGGTAAGTGCACAAATCCACAGTGGTTTCTATTCAAAAGTGGATTTGGGTATTGTAAAGTATCATTTTGAAATTGGTGCAGGTACAGAGCATTTCACTTGGAAGTAAAAATGGAGGAGTAGATACCATACCGCATGAAGAGCTGTTCTAAGGATGGAACAGCTCCTTTTTGGAATACATTACCAATGAATTTTTCCCAGGTCTTTTGTATAATATAATAAGAACGAATGTTCTTATTATAAAAGAAAGGCCGGACAACATGGAGCGGATTATTCTGCACAGCGATATGAACAATTTTTATGCCTCAGTCGAGTGCCTGTATCAGCCTACTCTGCGTGGCAAGCCCCTTGCAGTAGCAGGAGACGTGGAACAAAGGCATGGAATTGTACTTGCCAAAAACTATCTTGCCAAAAGCTATGGGATACAGACCGGAGATCCTCTGTGGATGGCACAGCAAAAATGCTCCGAGATCGTCTTTGTCCCGCCAAACTACGACCGGTATCTGCGGTTTTCCCGAATGGCACAGGAAATCTATGGGGAATACACCGAGCAGGTGGAACCGTTCGGCTTAGACGAATGTTGGCTTGACGTGACAGGCAGTGAAGGGCTTTTCGGGGGTGGAAAGAAAATTGCGGACACTCTTCGAAAACGGATTAAGGTTGAGCTGGGAATAACGGCTTCCGTAGGAGTCAGCTTTAACAAGATTTTCGCGAAACTCGGCAGCGATATGAAAAAACCGGACGCAACCACAGTGATTCCTTTGGATGGATTTCAAGAAAAAGTCTGGCCGCTTCCGGTAGGGGATTTGCTCTATGTTGGGCGGGCAACCCAAAATAAACTTAGACGGTATGGCATTCATACTATCGGACAGCTTGCCTGGGCGGATCCCTCTTTTTTGGAGAGGAGCTTTGGAAAAATCGGGCTAATGCTATGGGCGTTTGCAAATGGCCATGATACTTCTCCGGTGAGCAATCTCGGGGCGAAAAGCCTAATCAAGTCCATAGGCAACAGCACCACCGCACCGCGTGACCTTGTAACAGACGAGGATATCCGTATCACGATGATGATTCTCGCCGAGAGCGTTGCAGAGCGGATGCGCGCCTGTGACTTTCTCTGCCGTACGGTGCAAATTCATATCCGTGACAACCAACTGGAATCCTATGAAAGGCAGGGGGCACTCTCCGTTCCAAGCTGTACGGCAAAGGCCATCTTTCAAAAGGCGTTTGAGTTGTACTGCCAAAACCGTCCCAAAAGGCCGGTGCGAAGCCTTGGCGTGAGGGCGTGCAATCTACTGGTGGAAGAGAACCGGCAGTTATCCATCTACCCGGAGTCCAGGAAGGAACAGCAAACAGAACAATTAGAGCGGACGGTAGAAAGGCTGCGCAGCCGCTTTGGACATTTTTCGATTCAGCGAGGGATGATGCTGGCAGACCGGGAACTGTCGAATCTGGATCCAGTAAACGACCATGTGATCCATCCAGTAAGCTTTTTGCAAAATGGATAATTTTTGGCCTGATTTGGGTTAAAATAGAAAGGAGAAATATATGGCCCGCAAGGTGTTTGTACCGGTAATGGTGCAGTATGACATCGAAGGGAAAATGACGCCGATTGCCATTGAATGGGAAGATGGCACGATATTTGAAATAGACAAAGTACTCGACGTGAGACGTGCAGCCTCTTTAAAAGCCGGAGGACAGGGGATACGCTACACGATACGCATTGGGAATCGGGAAACCTATCTGTTTTACGAAAATCCAAACTGGTTTGTGGTCGGAAAGGAATAACTATGTGCGGAAGGTATAGCTTGTTTACAGATGAAGATTATAAAGAAATACGCAAAATTATCCAGGAGGTCAGCGACAAACATTATGGCAAGGAAATAAAGACGGGAGAAATTTTTCCGACGAATGCGGCACCTATCCTCAAAGAGGGGCAGGGGAAGATACTGCCCACACTCTCCATCTGGGGGTTTCCAAATTATGTACGCAAAAGCGGGGTCATCATCAATGCTAGGTCGGAGACAGCGCAGGACAAAAAGATGTTCCGGGACAGTCTGCTGTTTCGCCGGTGTGTGATTCCAAGTACCGGATTTTATGAGTGGAGTCAGGACGGGACACATCAGAAATACCTGTTTACTCTGCCGGGAGAAAAGGTTTTGTATATGGCTGGATTCTATAATCGCTTTCAGGGAGAAGAACGATATGTGATTTTGACAGCCAATGCCAATGAATCCGTTCGGGAGATACACAACCGGATGCCGGTAGTTTTACGGCCAAGCGACATCCGAAATTGGATTGGTGACCGGAAGTATGCGTTAGACTATCTCACAAAGCCGTTGCCGATACTTGAAAAAGCAGCAGTGTGAGTGCAGGGACAGGTATTTGAATGAAAAGAAAAACGAAGCCTTTTCGAGGAGGAAAGGCTTCATTTTTGTTTTCTACAGGCAATTCTAAAATTTTGCCAATTCCCATGAGCCATCATGGCAAAAGAAGAGTTCGTTGCCAGCTTAATCTGTGGGATCTGCATTGTAAGCGCCTGCCATGAAAGAGCAATCGGCATGATAGGGGGAAAGGCAAAATTGTTGTGCGACGATTATTGCGATGG
>ERZ781272.1252-NODE-1252-length-10154-cov-4.932667_pt1 | contig 10154 bp, 12 predicted proteins | sample MGYA00375850_ERZ781272 | MGnify/ENA primary metagenome ERZ781272 (study PRJEB29790, sample SAMN06051246) | human gut metagenome | host: Homo sapiens | place: USA: Cincinnati, Ohio | collected 2013-06-21 | study: EMG produced TPA metagenomics assembly of the Gut...
AAAAATGCCTTACCAGCAAATGCAACCTTATTATTATTTTCTTCACATTTAAAATATTTTCTATAATCTCTACAATAATTTCTTATAAGTTCCTCATCAAATACATATAAAGGACTTCCATATTCTTTTACTAAATCTGTCGCTCTATTTCCACCTATTATTAGCTCATTCTCTTCAACTTTCATTGTTCCAAATAGTTCCATAATATTACCCCAATCTTCTTTATTCATACTTCATAATTTAAAACTTATATTATTTCTAACTATAAAATATGTTTATTGCTTATTTTTATAAAAATAAACGTCACAGATATATCTGTGACGAGCTTTTTACTTTGTTAAAATAACAATCAATTATATGATTCATTATTATAACTGTGTAGCTCAACACTTTCGTGACAGTTATTCATATATTTTATGAATACCCAGAAATTGATCTTTGCATAAAAATCCATCTCTTCGGCTATAACACCTTTTATTATATATCCTAACCTGCCAGCTCCATATAATTACTCTTTGTTATAGCACCTCTACATCTGTTAAAACTTATGCTATTATATTATTCAACTTGTTACAATTATGATACCACATTTTTCTTGTATTTCAATGACTATTTTTTATTATCTCATATCATCTCTATATGTGTCCATAAGTCTCCCCATAATACTTGAAGCTGTCGGCGGTGTATATGTTATTGCATTAGCACCAGCCTTAATAGTTTCTTCTATAGTCTCTACTGTCGGTCCACCAGTTGCTATGATTGGAAACTCCGAATACCTTTCTCTTATATTTCTAACTATTTTTGCAGTACTTTTTCCGCCTGATACATTAAATATTGTTGCGCCTGCTTCTATTCTCTTATCTATATCCTCATCCTCAGATATTATTGTAACTATAATAGGAATATCTATTGTATCTCTTACTTGTTTCACTATATCATTTGATATAGGAGCATTCATTACCACACCCATAGCTCCCTTAAATTCTGCATCTAATGCTAAATTGATCACTCTCTTTCCATAAGTTGTTCCTCCACCAACTCCACAGAATACTGGTACATCTGCTGCAGTAACTAAAGCTTGTGTTATTATTGGCTGAGGGGTAAACGGGTATACAGCAATAATTGCATCAGCATTAGTATTTCTTATTATTGCAACGTCCGTTGTGAATAGTAGGGATTTTATTCTTTTCCCAAAAATCTTTATCCCCCCACATTCTCGTATTATTGATGGGACTTCTACCACATGTTTTCTTAATGTACCTTTTATTTCTGGAACAAATTTTTCTCGTTTATTCATTAAACCCTCTCCTTCCCCTTATCTGTAATAATTAATTAAATAATTTAACCCATACATTATCCACATTATCCACAGATTTTATCCACATAATTGTGCATACTGTTCCTAATTTATATATTTAATATTAATTTCTTAATAATTAATCGTCAATATAATATTAACACTGTTTTATTAAGGTAGTAACATTTATTTTATTAATTTTTTGTAACCTAATTAAATAAAACTCCTAGCATATTACTTAAATTATTCAATTCATATTTATTTATCCACAACTTATAATTAGATATAAACAATGATTTAACTAAGCTATATACCAATTTTTCTTAATCCACCATTCAAATATATAAACATTTTCCACATACTTATCCACAGAAATGTTTATATATCCAATTTTCTTAAAAATTTCTTAATAAAAAATAAACATCCTCAAGCAATACCTTAATAAATGATTAAATATCCTTCCAGTATATTGTAGTATCCACCTTCTTACTCTATACTCTATATCAGAACATATAAAGCTAATAAGGAGGTGTAATATTATTGAATAAAAATGAATTCTTTAATATTTTAATGGATGAGTTAAAAGATATTCCTGAAAAGAAACTTCAAGATATAATATGGCACTATGAAAATTTATTTGATTTAGAGATTCAAAATGGTAAATCAGAAGAAGAAATAGTGGAAAGTTTAGGTGATATTGATACTTTAATCAATAAATATAAAGATAGCGCCTTATTGACTGACTATATGAAAGATTCTTTAAATGATTCTTCAGATTCAAGGATATATAATAATGAATCAAACTATAGTGGAAATTATATAGTTTCAACTGAAAGGCATTCAAATACTTCTAATAATAAAAATGACTATACAGATACTAATAAAAATAAAGATGATTCAAAATTTTATAAAAATAATAATACAAAAAAAAGTATTAATATTAATTCAATATTAAAAATATGTATTTTAATTTTATCTATTATAATATTCACACCAATTTTCACTACTATTATAGGAATTATACTAGGTATCTTTGGAACTGCAATTGGAATGTTTTTTGGAAGTATCGGTTTACTAATAGGTGGTACATTTACTAGTTTTGCTGGCATTCCAACTATTCCGAACTTTATTTCTAACTTTCCATATCCAGTATTAGTTTTATTCTGCTTAGGTACAGTAACGCTTTCTATTATTTTGTTTATACTTTTTTGCTATGTTTTTAAAGCATCAGTAATTGGAATCAAAAAACTTTATTCCATATTAATGTCTTAAGGAGGTGTATACAATTGAAAAAGAAATTTATGTCTACTAGTATAAAAATATTTCTATTAATTTTAATTTTGTTAACAATAGTCTTTTATTCTTCTGGATGCATTATTTTAGTTAATAGCGGTTATAAACTTTCTGATTATGCAGATGAAATAAATTTAAATGATTTTAATTTTTATTATAGTGACGAATTAGGATTCAACTATAAAACTTCAGAAAAAAGTTATCCTATTAATAATAATATAAAAAACATTGAAATATCTTTAGAATCACAAAATATAAATGTCAATGAATATGATGGTGATAATATATTAGTTGAAATAAAAAATAATAGAAATTCTAATGCCGAACTTTCTAAAACTGAAAATGGAGATAAAATGATTTTTAATTCAAATCATTCCATTCCTTCACACTCAACTGTAAATATTAGTATCCCTCAAAAAATAATTAAAGATCTTTCCTTGAAATTAACAACTAGCAGTGGGGATGTGAATTTATCAAATTTAAATATAAATTCAATATCTACATTCACATCAAGTGGGGAAATCTATATGTCAAATGTAAATCTAGATTATATCTCATTGAATAGTTCAAGTGGTGATATAAGCCTTAACAATTTATTTGCATCTGATACTAAAATAAATTCTACATCCGGTGAGATAGATTGTATTGGTAATTTTGGTACCCTATATTCAAGCTCTACTTCTGGCGATATGAATTTTTCATTTACTGACTCCTTAAAAAAATCATCTTTTGGAAGTGTGTCTGGAGACATTTCTCTAAATATCCCAACACAATGTGGATATAAGATTAATTATTATACAGTTTCTGGCGATACAAGTTTTTCTACATTATCAAATGGTAGTGAAGAAGCACTAATAGACATAAAAACTACAAGTGGAGACATATCTGTAAATTAATTTTTATTTCTTAATAACAGAGAGTATCTCACAACTAAATAATGGATGTAGAATCGAAGTTTAGTGGATAACAACCGAAATTCAATATATGATAGGCTCGATTGTAGGGAAATTTCAGCTAAAAATTCTAATGGCAGAGGCTGCACCCAAAAATGTTTGCTCCAAAAAGCAAGTTTTTGGACAAACAATTTTGGAACAGCCTCTGCCAAAGAATTTAAAAGCTGAAATTTCCAATACAATACTACGCCTATTCATATATTGAATTTCTTTGTTTTTCTCTAAAATCATATATACTCAATTTATTTTAATTATGATTAATGTTTTTTATATTCTATGCCTTAAAGTATATCTTCTAATCAATGGAGGTAACTTATGAAATTACCTATAAAAATCACCTTAACCAGCATAGAATAAGCAAATTCGTAAGAATATATATTCTGATATTTATAAATCTATATCTTTTTAAAAATGATAAAATATTAACCTTTTAAATCTTTAACATATATAAATAACTATTCCTTAATTTAAAAATGTATTTATGTATAGCAACAATAATACCACTACTCTGAATTTAGATGAAACAAAGAAATAAAGCATTTGTGTGGGCGGTGTCTTGCATCAAAAAATGAAGCTTTAAAATTTTTCATCAATGATTGTTCCAAAATTGTTTGTCCGATCTTGCATCGGAGCAAACGTTTTTGGATACAATCGTTGATGCTTAAATTTTTAGCTTCATTTTTGCAGCAAGCGAGCCCACATAAATGCTTTATTTCGGTTGTTATCCACTAAACTTTGTACGTCCCTTATTTATATTCACCATCATAGTAATCTGCAATTTCATTATTTTTATAAATTCTATTTTCCTTACCTTTTATAGCTACTCCAATCTTATTAGAATTTGGATAACCTATAATATCTGGTGAATTATTTGTATCACATTCAAAGTAAACAAGCATATCTGTATATGACGAATTAAATAATCTATGTGATGTATTTTCTGATGCAGGGCATATTATAGTATCTCCTGTTGAAACTTTTTTCTTGCCTTCTGGAGTATCTAAAATCCCCTCTCCACTTATTATATAAAAAATTTCTTCATTATTTATATGATAATGATATGGATAATTTGCTTTTTGAGGTGGTATCTCATATATGTTTACAAGGCATCTGTTATCACTATTCTGCTGTGTTATTTCATATTTATAATATTCATAAGGATCATGTTCAGATTTGTGTTTTACTTTAATGTCACTTTTATTTACTACAGTAACTTTTCCATTATCCATTGAAACTCTCCCTTATTTTCTAGTATTTGTTCCTTGATGAAAAATCATTTTCCATTTTCCATCATATAATTTCCATATAGAACTTCTAATCGAAGATCTTTTGTTTTCGTCTTTTTCATTAAGTTTTATAACTTTGTATAATGCCAATACATAATTACCACTTAACTCTTTAATTTCAAAGTCTAATATCTCCCAATTATTTTCTATCTCATCATCTTTTTCTTGAAATATGTCACCATTCTTATAGTGATATATGCTTCCACTGCTACAAAATTCAATAAAATCATCTGATAGTATTTCATTTATTTTCTGTGATGATTTTCTTACCTCTGATTTCAACAAATCTTTTTCTAATTGGAGTATTCTTTCTATAAGTTTCATACCTCTCACCTTATTTATCTCTTTTCATATACATTTCTAATTAGCTTAATTACTTTTTATTTAAATTTCATCACACTTAGAATATTTAAGAAAGCCATCTTCCATGCTAACCGCTATTCTTCCAGTTTCATTTAAATATTCAACATATGATCTAAGCATTCGTTCCAAAGTTGAATATTTATATTGTGTTTTTACTGGAATATTAAATTCTTTTATTACTTCTTTTAGTATTTCTTCCATGGTCATTTTCCCATTAATAATTTCATATATTTTGTATGCTCTTTTCTTATAAAATTCTATATTATCATCTATAAGTTTGGTAATTTCATTATCTTTATAGATTCCCTTATGGGCAACAACATAGTTAGCGCATTTTAAATCATAAAGTTTTACCTTACTTTTCAAATCTTCCCTAAGAATAAATGCATATGGCATTTTAGCACCTTTCATAACTTCATAACTTATAAGAGCATCCCCTAAATAAGCAACATCATCTGGAGTAACAATACATATATGTGCTGGACTATGTCCCGGAGTATGTATAATTTTAAATCTAATTCCACATACATATATTTTGCTTGTATCATCTGAAATCATAATGTCAGTCTCACAAGCCATATGTCCAAAATGCTTGGTCACTTCACTTAACGTCTGGCTGCTATAATAAACTTTTAAATTTACAGTTGAGCTACAAACAAGAGCTTCATATGATGACATAGCAATAATTGAATTATATTTTCCCTTTAAATATGTATTGTTTCCTATATGATCTATGTGAGCATGGCTGCATAATATACCGACAACTTTAAAATTATTTTCTTTTAAAAGCTTATCAATGCCCTCTCTTTCCTTTATCCATCCAGAGTCTAATAAAATTATTTCTTCATCATTAATTTTATAAAAAGGTATATATGTCATTCCTGTATCTATACAAAATGTGTTTCCTTTAATCTTCTTTATTTTCATACACATATTTTAGTTAAATTCTTAATAATAACTAAACATTCACTTCCTTTTTAATCCGTATAAAATAGGGTATAACCGCAAGTATTTTAGAATTATACTTAGATTTATATATTATTGCATTTCATTTAAAACTTTCTCAAAACAAACTGCCTGTAACATTTCTTTATATTTTCCATAATTATCTATAATTTTATATCTATTGCTTAAATAAAATCTTATGGCATTGTTATTGCATTTTCTTGTTTCTAAAATCACCTTTAAGTACCCAAACTCTTTTGCCCTATTTTCTAACTGTAATAAAATCATCTTTCCTATTCCACGATTTTTTTCTGATGCATACATTCTTTTAATTTCTGCAACATCATCTGTTATTTCTCTAAATGCACCACATCCAACTGCTTTATTATCATCTCTTGCAATAACAAATATTGATCTCGTGTTTAACATATCATTATAATCAAAGCTGCCTTTTCCACTATTGCCTGTAATTTTTTCTAAAGTACATGATAGCTCCTCTATGAGCTTTATACCGTCTTGCGAATTAATACGTTCTTCTTTTATAGATATCATACCAATTTCCTTTCAATACTTTCCATAAATACTCTAGCAGTAATTATTTTTATTACTTCTTTTGTGCAATATAATCAATATAGCCTTGTCTTATTTTTTTACCTTCATATATTCTCTCAAATAATCTAACTTCCTTATAAATGATCTCCATATCTTCAAAGTATGTATCACACTCATTTATACCAAAATATGAATGCATTACATCCTCCCCATATTCTCTTTGAATATATTCATCATCATTTAGCTTAACACCTTGTCCATACCTTTCATCTTCTTTAGATAGAAAGCTTACAAAACATAAACCTTCACTCTTCAGTACTCTCTTAAATTCATTTATAGTATTTTTTACATCCTCTTTTGACATATGAAATATTGTCCCATAAGAATAAATAAAAGGTATTTCATTATTTTTAAATGGAAGATTTTTAATATCTCCTTGTCTAATATTTAAATTCATATTATGTTCTTTTTCAAAAGCTTTTGAAAGTTCTATTTGTTTTTCACTTAATTCAATTCCATAAGTCTCATAGCCTTCACTATAAAATAACCCTAGTGGCGGCATATTTCCTCCTGCTCCACAATCCAATATTTTCTTTTCCATATTACTTTTATTGCAGTATTCTAAAAACTTATATAATTGTGTTTGCCTATATATCATAAATTAGTCTCCTTCTGTCTTAATATTATAATATAAGTATTCTTTTATATAAATATTTGCTTTTAAGCGAACTTTTCTTAATCAAGCAATTTTTCTAACTCTTCTAAATAAATGCAATGTTTTATCGTATTATTTTTCACCGCCTTTATGCACTCTTCATAATCCATCCAAATTACCTCTTCAACTTCTTCCTTCTGAAGATTTAACTTTTCTATATCAATATCGTTTCTCTTCATCTTATAAACTCTTGTTACCTGATTATCTTTAAATAATTTTCCATGAAAAATATCACTATATGATATTCTTCTTATCAAGCGTAATTCTACTTCTTCTGAAGATGCATCTATTCCCAACTCTTCTTTAAGTTCTCTAAGTGCCGAATCCAAATATCCACATCCTGCTGGAATGTGACCTGCTGATGATATGTCATAACATCCTGGATTAGAATCCTTACTCTCACTGCGTTTTTGCAACAACACATCTAATCTACCTTTATTATTATCCCTAACAATCCATACATGTGAGGTTCTATGTAAATCCCCATCTTCATGCACCTTTGTCCTTTCCTTTACAGTCCCTGTAGGTTCTCCATTTTCATCAACAATATCAAACATTTCCATTAATAATTCCTCCAAAGTATTATCTTTCTAATTTATCGTACTTTTCAAATATGCTATTATACATGAATTCAATTATTATTTTCTCAAAAATGCAGCTCATTAATTCTATATTAAATCCAAAAGTTATGCTTCAAAATAAAACATAACTTTTGGGCTTATTATTTTTATCTTCCCAGCCAAATAATTTAAACTCACCTGCAATAGGAATCAAAACAGTTATCTCTTCATTCCTATCACTAAAAACAATGAATAATCCAATACTCCATCTTTCATATCTTTCTTTCCTTCATATGCAGTTTCAAAGAATACATTTTTAAAATTATACTTTTCCATCAAAGCTTTTAATTCATCACGGTCAAATCGATTATGTCCATGAAAGTCTTTTTCTTCTGCATGAAATCTTCCATCATCTTTATCTAGATCAATAATAATTACAACTCCATTAGTTTTTAATAATTTATATATTTTCTTTAATTCATATTCAATATCATCAATATGATGATATTGAACTATAAACAACATCAAACTTTTCATAAAATCTGCCAGAATATATTAAGTCTTTTTCAGATACCTCTATATTAGATATATTAAATTTTTTAATTTTATTTAATAAAATCTGCTGCATTTCTTTAGATATATCCATGCAATATATTTTATTAAATTTCTCAATTAAATTACATGAAATCAGGCCTGTTCCACATCCTATTTCTAAAGCAGTTAATCCCTTTGTATAATCAATCTTTTCAGAAATTACATCTGATAAAATTTTAGCTCGTTTTATTCTTCTCTCTGTATCCCATTTAGCTGCTTCTTCATCAAAATACATTTTTATAATACTCCCCTTTACCTGCTTACTATTCACTTTTCACATTTGAATAATATAGATCTTTAAAATATAAATTATTTTCTAATAAATCATAAAAAGTACCTTGTCCAATTATTTCCCCGTTTTTTAATGCTATAATTCTATCGAAGTTTTTAATCGAATCTAAATTATGCGCTATAACAATAATTGTTTTATCATTTAATAAATCCATAATAGAATTCATCACTTTTTCTGCTGAAAAATCTAATACAATTTTTTACTATATCTATTTTAACATTTTTTCATATTTTTATGGAATTTTTTTATTTATTGTAGAAGAAATCATATTTGTTTTCATCAATACGATTTCTTTAATTTTTCAGTAATTATTTATATAAGATCCAAATTCTTTTATTATCTTTAATCTATCTCCACTATATACTTAGTTAAATCTATAAAATCGAATCTATTAATTATAAATTTTAAATCAGCTAATATACATATTTTCTATATATCTATAGTTCATCATATGCGATTACAACATTATTCCCAGATTCCATATTTTTAATTTTGACTTCATTTCTTTTTACTTCATCTTCTCCAACAAGTATTACATATTTAACACCTATTTTATCTGCATAATTCATTTTTTTCTTTAATGTATCATCTTCAAAATATATAGATGCTCCATATCCTTTTTTCTCTAGATTTTTCATTATTTTAGCACAGTAATTTATTGTATCTCCTATTGGCATAATTAAATAATCAAGGCTGCTTTCTAAATTATAATTATCAATAAATCCTATTTCCTTAAGAATAAAAAATAATCTTGTCATGCCTATAGAAATACCAACTCCAGGCAATATCTTATCTGTATAATTTCCTGCCAAGTTATCATATCTTCCTCCAGAGCATATAGATCCATATTTTTCATTGTCAGTTAATAATGTTTCAAAAACAGTTCCAGTGTAATAATCTAAACCTCTAATAATTTTTAAATTAATTGTAAATTTATCATCTTCTACATCTAAAGTATTCAGCATTTCTTTTACTTTTTTTAATTCAGAAATTCCATCTATAAAATAAGTATCTTTTATATTTAGATTTGAAAGCTTTTCTATTTTTTCATTATTGTCTCCATCAGTATCCAATATATTATTCAAGAATTCACTTTTCTTATCACCAATTAATTCTATTAATTCTTCTTCAAATTTTGATTTTCCTATTTTGTCGTATTTATCAATTAGTATCATAACTTCTAATTGGTTATCTATTTTTAGCTCATTAAAAATTCCCTTCAGTATTTTTCTATTGCTTATTTGGAATTTAAATTGTTCTAATTTTATTGCTTTAAATGCTTTATAAACTAAACTTATGACATA
>ERZ781272.1256-NODE-1256-length-10136-cov-2.950997_pt1 | contig 10136 bp, 8 predicted proteins | sample MGYA00375850_ERZ781272 | MGnify/ENA primary metagenome ERZ781272 (study PRJEB29790, sample SAMN06051246) | human gut metagenome | host: Homo sapiens | place: USA: Cincinnati, Ohio | collected 2013-06-21 | study: EMG produced TPA metagenomics assembly of the Gut...
AAGTGAGAAGCTATTTCAAAGTTAACTTCTTGATTTAACGAAGCCATAGTTCCCATTTTCATAAGCTTCATTATAACTTCTGTTGCTGGTTTTCCTAAAGCTTCTGCTAATTGTTGAACTGTTAAAGTTCCATCTACATTTATTACATTTTCATTAGATCCTGTTTCTTCTTCTAAAAGATCTTTTAATAATTCCACATCTTCATCTTCTAATTCAGATTTTTCGTTTTGCGCTTCAATTCCTAATTCTTTTAATTTTGCTAAAATGTCCTTATTTGACATTCCCATTTCTTCTGCTACTTGGTAAACTCTTGTTTTTTTCACAAGATCACCCCCTATTATTATTTGTTAATCCATTAACTGTATAATTTTATTTGCGAACCCTATATCTTTAATTCCTATAACTGCTCTAGAATCTTTACCAATAGATATTCCTAAACCACTTTTTGTAGATATCTCTACACAATTTACTTTTCTATAAGATGATTTATCATTAAATAATTTTTTTGTATTATTTGATGCATCACCTGCAACTATAATTAAATTTAATTTTCCTTTTTTTAAATCTAACATCGTTGCATCTTCTCCAGATACTAATTTACCTGCTCTCATTGCAAGGCCTAGTAATGAGTGTATTTTGTCCATATTATTTTTCATAAGATTCTAACTCCGCTAATAATTTTTCATATACCTCATTAGGCACTTCCATTTTAAATGCTCTATTTAAAGCTTTACTCTTTATAGCTTTTTTTAAACATTCAGAATCCTTGCATATGTATGCTCCTCTTCCATTTGCTTTTCCAGTTAAGTCTATAAAAATTTCGCCTTCTTTATTTTTTACAATTCTAATTAATTCTTTTTTGTTGTCTCTGTCTTGACAAGCAATACATTTTCTTTGAGGTACTTTTTTTGTTTTATTCAAAGTAATCCCTCCTTACTCTTCGTCATTTAGTTGAGATTCACTTTTGATGTCTATCTTCCAATTCGTAAGTTTTGCCGCAAGTCTAGCATTTTGTCCTGCTTTACCTATAGCTAAAGATAGTTGATAATCTGGAACTACAACTAACGCTGATTTTTCATCTTCATTAACTTCTACCTTAACTACTTTTGATGGACTAAGAGATGCAGATACAAATTCTGCTGGATTTTCACTGTAGTTTATTATGTCTATTTTCTCTCCACCTAATTCATCAACTACGTATTTAACTCTAGTTCCTTTTGGTCCTACGCAAGCTCCAATTGGATCTATTTTTTCATCTATTGAATGAACTGCCATCTTAGTTCTTGAACCAGCTTCTCTAGATACTGATTTTATTTGTACTATACCCTGGAATATTTCAGGTACTTCTGATTCAAATAATCTCTTAACTAGATTTGGATGACTTCTAGAAACTACTATTTGAGGTCCCTTATTAGTTTTCTTCACTTCTAATATATATACCTTTATTTTATCTCCAGCTTTAAAGTATTCCCCTGGTATTTGTTCTGTTTCTGGCATAGATGCTTCTATTTTACCAAGTCTTACGTAAACTATTTTCTTGTTATCAGATACTCTAGCAACCTCTCCAGTTACTAATTCTCCTTCTTTTTCTATAAACTCATTGTATATTATTTCTCTTTCAGCTTCTCTTATTCTTTGAACAACTACTTGTTTAGCAGTTTGTGCAGCTATTCTTCCGAATTCTTTTGGAGTTACTTCATTTTCTATTATATCTCCAAGTTCATATTTAGGATTTATTTGTCTTGCTTCAGCAAGTTCTATTTCTAAGAAATTATCATATAAATCTGACTCATCAACTACTCTTCTTTGAGAATAAACTTTAACGTCACCTTTTTCTCTGTTGAAATCTATTCTAACATTTTGTGCTGAACCAAAGTTCTTTTTGTATGCAGTAAGTAATGCTTGTTCTATAGTATCTATAAGTACATCTTTATCGATGCCTCTATCCTTTTCTAATTCATCTAGTGCTTCTATGAATTCGTGATTCATTATTTTATCCTCCCTATATTAATGTTAACACATTAATATTACCACTAAAATTTTATAGCTAATCTAATAAGTGCAACATCTTTTTTATTAAATTCGACTTCTTCATTATCTATTATAACTTTAATATTTTTCTCTTCTGTTAAACCAACAAGTTCTCCCTCATGTACTTTAGAACCATTCATTGGTTTATAAAGTTTTATTTCCACATCTCTACCTTGGTATTTCACAAAGTCTTTATCTTTTTTAAGCGGTCTATCAAGACCTGGAGATGATACTTCTAAATAATAATTATCCTTTATTGGATCTTTTTCATCTAGAATTGGATTTAATGCTCTTGTAACTAATTCACATTCGTTTAAAGAAACTCCACCTTCTTTGTCGATGTAAACTCTAAGGAAGAATTCTCCGCCTTCTTTAACGTATTCAACATCTACTAACTCTAGGTCGTTTGCCTCTGTAATAGGTAATACTAATTGTTCTATTTCAGTAGCTATGTTCTTTTTCATATTATTTACCTCCTATTCAGTTGTATTTATAGTATTTAAAATAAAAGAGTGAGCACCTTTGTCTCACTCTTAGTTTCTGCAAATATACTATTTTATATATCATAATATCATAAAAATCTTATGTTTACAAGCTTTTGTGCTTATTTTGTATCTATAGCCACATTACTTTAATTAAATATCAATTATAAAAATTTTATATTTTTTAACTTTTTTCATTCATTCCTCTTAATTTATATACGTTATAAATATTTATAATAATTATTATAGCATTAGCTAAAGCTACTGGTAATGAAAGATTTGCATATGATAGCTATAGAAGATTTATACAAATGTTCTCAGATGTTGCCATGGAAGTTCCGAAATACAAATTTGAAAATGTATTAGATAATTATAAAGAAGAAAATAACTTTAAATTTGATACAGACTTAACATGTGAACATTTAAAATCGATAGTTGAAGATTATAAAAAAATATATAAAAAAGAAGTTAAAGAAGATTTTCCACAAGATCCTAAAAAACAATTAATGTTAGCTGTAGAAGCTGTATTTAGATCTTGGAATAATCCAAGAGCTATAATATATCGTAGACTAAATGATATTCCAAATGATTTAGGAACAGCAGTTAATATACAATCAATGGTGTTTGGTAATATGGGAGATACTTCAGGTACAGGAGTTGCTTTCACAAGGGATCCTGCTACAGGAGAAAATAAGTTATTAGGGGAATACTTAATAAATGCACAAGGTGAAGATGTTGTTGCAGGTATAAGAACTCCAGAGCCTATAGCTACACTTGAAGAAGTAATGCCAGAAATTTATAAACAATTTATAGATACTGTTAAAACATTAGAACATCATTATAAAGATATGCAAGATGTCGAGTTTACTATAGAAAAAGGTAGATTATTCTTTTTACAAACTAGAAATGGTAAAAGAACAGCAGCATCTGCAATAAATGTGGCTGTGGATTTAGTAGAAGAAGGTTTAATAACTAAAGAAGAAGCTATAATGAGAGTTGAACCTAAGCAATTAGATCAATTATTACATCCTAAGTTTGAAGATAAAGCATTAAAAGAAGCAACTATTTTAGCTAAAGGATTACCAGCATCACCAGGAGCTGGAAGTGGTAAAATTTATTTTACAGCTGAAGATGCTGCAGAGGCTACAAAAAATGGAGAGAAAGTTATACTTGTAAGACAAGAAACATCTCCAGAAGATATAGAAGGAATGGTTTGCTCACAAGGTATACTTACTGCAAGGGGGGGGATGACTTCTCATGCTGCTGTTGTTGCAAGAGGTATGGGTAAATGTTGTGTTGCTGGATGTGGTGAAATCAAAGTTGATGAAGCTGCTAAGGAAGTCAGAAAAGATGATTTAGTACTAAAAGAAGGAGACTATATATCTCTAGATGGATCTACAGGTATTGTTTATTTAGGAGAAGTAGCTAAAACAGAAGTATCTATGACAGGTAACTTTGAAAAGTTAATGAACTGGGTTGATGAAATTAGAGATATGAAAGTTAGAACTAATGCAGATAACCCAAGAGATTCAAAGGCAGCTGTAGATTTTGGAGCAGAAGGTATAGGACTTTGTAGAACTGAGCATATGTTCTTTGATGAAGATAGAATATCTGCTGTTAGAAAGATGATATTATCAAATACTGTAGAAGATAGAGTTGAAGCTTTAGATAAGCTACTACCTATGCAAAAACAAGATTTTATTGATATATATAAGGTTATGGGTGAGAGACCAGTTAATATAAGATTATTAGATCCACCACTACATGAATTCTTACCACATGATGATGAAACTATAGAAGAGCTTGCTAAGGATATGAATATACCAGCTAGCGAAATTAAGAAAAGAATAGTTGATTTAGCTGAATTTAACCCTATGCTTGGGCATAGAGGATGTAGATTGGCAGTGACTTATCCAGAAATAGCTGTAATGCAAACTAAAGCTATAATAAATGCTGCTATTGAAGTTAAAAAAGAAGGATTAAATGTAGAACCAGAAATAATGATACCTTTAGTAGGTGCATTAAATGAATTTAGAGTAGTTAAAAATATTATAGCTGAAACTGCAAACTCAATAATAGAAGAAAGTAATGTAGACTTAAAATATACAGTAGGTACAATGATAGAGATACCTAGAGCTTGTTTAATAGCTGATGAAATAGCAAGAGAAGCAGATTTCTTCTCATTTGGGACAAATGACTTAACACAAATGACATTTGGATACTCTAGAGATGATGCTGGAAAATTCTTAGGGCAATATGTAGATGAAGAAATACTAGAAAAAGATCCATTCCAAGTATTAGATCAAAATGGTGTTGGTAAATTAGTAAAAATGGCATCAACGCTAGCTAGAAAAGAAAAAGGTGATAATATTAAGCTTGGAATATGCGGAGAACATGGAGGAGATCCTGCATCAGTTGAATTCTGTTATGAAACAGGACTAAACTATGTTTCTTGTTCACCATATAGAGTTCCGATAGCTAGACTTGCAGCTGCACAAGCAACTATTAAAAATAAATTAAAGTAGACACACAAAATAACATTAATATATAAATAAAAAGGTCGAAGCTTAAGCGCTTTGACCTTTTTATTTATTAAATTTTTATCATTCTATATCCAACACCTACATGTGTTTGAATATATTGAGGATGAGAAGTATCATTTTCAATTTTTTTTCGAAGAGTAGCCATATAAACTCTTAAAGAAGAAACATAACTGTCCCAAGAATTTCCCCAAATTTCCTTTGTCATAAAGGTATGGGTTAAAACTTTTCCAACATTTCTAGCAAGTAAACAAAGCAATTTATATTCAATAGGAGTCAGATGTAATTCTTCATTATTTTTATAAGCACATCTACTAGCGTAGTCTATACTCAAGTCACCATTATTAAAAAGAGAACTTTCTAAATTTGAATTGGATTGTATATTATTTAACCTACGTAAAGTAACTCTTAGCCTTGCAAGAAGTTCATCAACAGAAAATGGTTTGGTAATAAAGTCATCTGCACCAGCATCTAAGGCATCTATCTTATCTTTATCTTCGCTTCTTGAGCTTATTACAATAATAGGAACGTTAGACCAAGAGCGAATTTTTTTTATAATATCGATACCATCTATATCAGGAAGTCCTAAATCAAGAAAAACAACATCTGGATTATTAGATGTTGCATCCAATATGGCAGATTCGCCATTTGAAGCAGTGTGGTAATTATAATTATGTGTTTCCAATGTAGTTGATATTAAATTTTTAACTGCTTTATCATCTTCAACTATTAAAATTAATGATTTATTCATATAAGTTTACCTCCTCTAATGGTAATGTAAATGAAAATGTTGTTCCACAAGGTTTATTATCTTTTACGTTTATTTGCCCACCGTGGGCTAAAATAATAGATTTACAAAGGGCTAATCCTAATCCTAAACTACGTTTGCTATCAACAATTTTATTGTTAACAGTATAAAACATATCAAAGATTTTTTCCTTGTCTTCGTCAGATAAGCCATTACCATCATCACTAATTTCTACTAGAACCATGTCTTCATATTTTTGTGTATTAATATTAATATGAGAGTCATCTGGTGTATATTTAAGTGCATTATCAACAATATTTATTATTACTTGTATTATTAATTTTGAATCCATTTTTGCAAAAAGCATTTCATCTGAAGTAGTAACTTTTATAAAATGATTAATACTTTTTCTTTTTATATGTCTAAGAGCTTCATCTATTACTTCCTCCATAAGTTCAGGTTTTATATTTAGACTCATAGTACCGTCTTCAATTTTAGTAGCAGCAAGTAAATTTTCAACTAAATTAATTAACCATAAAGAGTCTTCATGAATATCAGAATAAAGTTGAATTTTTTTCTCTTTAGAAATAATTTCATTATCTTTTAATAACATTTCTGAATTACCAAATATGCTAGTAAGGGGAGTTCGTAAATCGTGAGAAATAGAACGTAGTAAATTAGCTCTCAATTTCTCATTTTTTGCCAAAGTAGCAGCTTCCTCTCTTTGTTTACGTATAAAATTATTTTCTAACGCAATAGCACATTCACCTAATATGGATAACATAATATTATTTTCTAAAGCATCTAAAGAATCATTTTCTAAGGCGATACCCACTACACCGTAAACTCTTTTATTAACTCTTATTGCTAAATACAAACATTTAGAATTACCTAGGGTATTTGTAGTTGCACCAGCATGTTTATTATTTTTGAATACCCACTGAGCTACAGCTTTTTCATTAGATGTAACAAATCTAGAAGTATCATAAGTGTATTCAGAAGGTGAAAATATAACAGGCTCTAATAATTGATTATTTTCTGAATTATAGAATATAATATTTTTATTTAACAACTTTGATAATTGTATTGCTGTAACTTTTATGATCCCTTCTTTTTTCACTTCTTGCTGTAAAAGTTGATTAGTTTCAAGCAGAATCTTAGTACGATAAGCCGTATAAGCAGATTGATTAGCTTGACGTTTTATTTTAGAAGCTAAAGAGCCTGTTAAAAAAGCTGAGATAAACATAATAACAAATGTTACAGGATAACCAGCATCATAAGAGTTAAAAGTGAACCTTGGATCAGTAAAGAAAAAATTGAATACAAGAACGCTTATAAGTGCAGAGAGAATACTTTGCAAGGTATTTTCTGTAAGTATTGCTGTAATTAAAACGCCTAAGATATATAAAGTAATAATATTTGATTCACTAAATCCAAGGTTAAAAAATATAAAACTTATGATAGTAGCTAAAGTTAAAATAAAAAAAGATATAGCCAAATCTCTTAAAGTTAATTTTGATTTAATATTAAGTTTTGAATTTGACGGATAACTTAATGTTGATGTATCTGGGATAATATAAATATCTAAATTAGGAGCATAAGAAGTAAGTTTTTCAGTCAAAGGTGATTTGGCCCAAAAATATTTTTTCTTACTACTACTTCTACCAAGTATTACTTTAGATATGCCTGCAAGTCTTGCAAACTCAGCAATTTGAAAAGCAATATCTTCTCCTGTAACTGTCTCTATCTTAGCACCAAGTTGTTCTGCTAAATGAATATTATTTCTTAATCTAGTTTTATTTTCTTCGCTCATATTTTCATCATCGGATGTTTCAACAAATAATCCAATAAATTCACCTTTAAAAGCAGAAGCCATTCTAGCAGCTCTCCTGATAATTTTGCTATTAGTAGGAGAAGAAGAAAGACAAACTAGGATTTTCTCGTCAGTAAAATAATTGGCACTATCATTTTGTTTTACTTTTTCTGAAATCTTATTAACTCTATCAGCAGTTCTTCTTAAAGCAATTTCTCTAAGGGCTGTTAAATTTTCAATACTAAAAAAATTAATTAGGGCATTTTTTACTTGATTTGACGCATAAATCTTACCTTCATTTAATCTTCTAATAAGTTCTTCCGGCTCTATATCTACAAGCTCTACTTGATGGGCATTATCGAAGATATAGTCGGGAATTCTTTCTCTAACAATAACTTTAGTTATGGAAGATACAATATCATTTAAACTTTCTATATGTTGAACATTTACAGTAGTGTAAACATTAATACCTAAATTTAAAAGCTCGTTTACATCTTGATATCTTTTTAAATGACGACATCCAGCAGCATTTGTATGAGCTAATTCATCTACCAATATGATTGTAGGATTTCTTTTTATTGCTAAATCAATATTGAACTCATTTAAATTAATTTCTTTATATTTTATAGTAAGGGTTGGAAGAATTTCTAAATCATTTAAAAGTTCTTTTGTCTCTGGCCTTGCATGAGGTTCAACATATCCAACAACTACATCAATGCCAGATTCTTTTGCTTTGTGAGCAGCTTTTAACATGGCATAAGTTTTACCAACACCAGCAGCATATCCAAAAAATATTTTAAGATGACCTTTTTGTTTAGTATTTTCCTCATAATTTATTTTTTCTAATATTTTATCTGGGTTTATTTGTCTATCTATCATAATAAGCACCTCAAAACAGAATTTGATATAAGTTTAGCAGAACATGTGTTATGAAAGTATTATAGTTTTATATGATTGTATAAAGATTATATAAAGATTTGTATTAAATTTGTGTAAAATTTATATTATCAAAGTTACAAAAAGCAAAGCTAATATATTTATAAGCTTTGCTTTTGATTTTTTGATTTATAAAAGTATTTTATCTATCATTAAATTAACTTTTAATACATTTACTGTAGTTTCACCAAGTATTCCTAAAACAGGTTTGTTAGTACATTTATCAATAATATTTTCAACTTCTGATTCAGTCATATTATTATTAGTAGCAAGTCTTTTAACTTGATATTTTGCAGCAGCTAATGAAATTTCAGGATCTAATCCACTACCAGAACAAGTTACTAAATCAACAGGGATTGATTCATCTTTATTATATTCATGAGAAGATTTTATTTTATCAACTCTTTGAGCTACAAGTTCTTTATATTCATCACTAGCGGGGCTTAAGTTAGATGGAGTGGAGTATATTACTTTATTACCATCTTTATCTGTAAATGTTTCTGTATCTAAATTCATTATACGTCCCCACATATGTTTTTCATCTGTATATTGTTGAGCTATTAATTGTGAACCGTATTTTTTTCCATCAACTTCAATAATGCTTCCATTTGCTTTGGAAGGGAAGAGGATTTGAGAAATACATGTTATAGAACCTGTATATAGCACACCGCAAAGTATAGTAAAAATTATAAAGGATGATAATCCTTTAGCAAAAATAGATTTCATTTTTATACCTCCTTATGAGATTAAGTAAATAATAAAAGCAGGAATAAAAGGGATTCTCACTGCTCTTATGAATGATTCTAGAGAAGATACACTATCTAACCAGATTAATATATCTAACTATTTTTCATTATCAGTTATGTTAATTGATATATCATAACAATATCATTAAGCAAGACCAAGAGAAGTCAATAACACATCTATAATTTTTATAAATATAAATGGAGCTATTATACCACCAAGACCATAAACTAATAAGTTTTTAGAAAGTAATTTACCAGCAGATACCTCACGATATTTAACACCTTTTAAAGCAAGTGGAATTAAAGCAACAATTATTAAAGCGTTGTATATTATTGCTGATAAAACAGCACTTTGTGGACTATGAAGATTCATTATGTTTAATGCAGAAAGTTGAGGATATAATCCTAAAAATAGAGCAGGTATTATGGCAAAGTATTTTGCAAGATCGTTTGCTATAGAGAATGTAGTAAGACTACCTCTAGTCATCAAAAGTTGTTTACCTATACGAACTATATCTATAAGTTTTGTAGGTGATGAGTCTAAATCAACCATATTACCAGCTTCTTTTGCAGCCTGTGTACCAGAGTTCATTGCAACAGCGACATCAGCTTGAGCAAGAGCTGGAGCATCGTTTGTTCCATCACCAGTCATGGCAACTAAATGGCCTTTTCTTTGATAATCTCTGATTAATTCTAATTTCCCTTCTGGAGTAGCTTCTGCAAGGAAGTCATCAACGCCAGCTTCAGCAGATATGGCAGCCGCAGTAAGAGGGTTATCTCCCGTAATCATTATAGTCTTAATACCCATTTTTCTTAAGTCTGCAAATTTTTCTTTTACAC
>ERZ781272.1260-NODE-1260-length-10111-cov-3.090095_pt1 | contig 10111 bp, 8 predicted proteins | sample MGYA00375850_ERZ781272 | MGnify/ENA primary metagenome ERZ781272 (study PRJEB29790, sample SAMN06051246) | human gut metagenome | host: Homo sapiens | place: USA: Cincinnati, Ohio | collected 2013-06-21 | study: EMG produced TPA metagenomics assembly of the Gut...
TTTTGCCTATATTACAATGATGAATGCAATTCCGGGACACGTATATCTCGAAGAGGGTGAGAACCTTGCTTTAGACCGGATGATTCCGGTGTCCCTTGCAGTGCAGGACGATACCAGAAGCGTAATGTCGGATATCGGGGAGAAAACGTACCGGGAGTTAAAGTCGCAGAATGCAAATGCCGCGGTACAACGGTTGGAAAAAGGAAGTCACGATGTGGTTTGCTATCTTTTTGGCGTTTTCCCGATCAAAGAAGTAGAAGTGTCCGTGGTCGAAAGCCGTCAGGTGCAGGCGGCGGGACATGTGGTTGGCATCTATGGAGCGACGAACGGTGTGCTTGTCTTAGGAAGCAGCCCGGTGGAGACGGTAGATGGAAGCTATCGGGAGCCGGCGGAACATATCGTATTTGTGGGAGATTATATTACAGCGGTTAATGGAAAGACAATCTCGGAGAAAGAACAACTCATAGAACAGGTCAATGAAACCGGTGCAAATAAAATGACGCTGACGGTATGGAGAAATGGAACTTCTGTGGATGTGGCACTGACGCCGGTCGAGACGAAAGAGGCATATATGCTTGGTCTCTGGGTCAAAGATGATATGGCGGGCATCGGCACACTGACCTATTACGATAAAGATGGAAACTTTGGTGCATTAGGGCATGGAATCGGCGACGGAGAGACCGGAGAACTGCTTCGCATTTCCAAAGGAAATCTGTATCGCGCAGACATTTTTGGCATCAAAAAAGGAAAACGCGGAGAACCCGGAGAACTGCAGGGCATGGTCTATTATGGAACGTCTGACCGGTTGGGAACAGTGGACTGCAATACGGATATCGGTATATACGGAACTTTGAATGATGCAGCGCATGAAAATTATTGCGGGACAGATGTGGAATATCCGGTGGGGTACAAACAGGATGTGCAGACGGGGGATGCGATGATCTTGTCGGATGCATCAGGAAAATTAGAAATGTACCATATTGTGATCGATTCGATGGATTATTCACCGGCGGACCGCAACAAGGGGCTGCGCTTTCATGTGGACGACAAAAAACTGCTTGAACTGACCGGGGGGATCGTGCAGGGATTGAGCGGAAGCCCAATCATACAGAATGGAAAAATCGTGGGAGGCGTGACACATGTGCTGGTCAATGATCCGACGAGAGGGTATGGGATTTTTGTGGAGGAGATGTTGGAACATTAAATAGTAATTGAGAATTTGTTGATTTTGACATATAATATATATAGAAATATTCGACAAATTCAAAGGAAATTTAATTGTATGATAAATGTTTATATTGACGAATTTACACCTTGCCTGAAGGATGGAAAAACAGGAGAACTGATACAAACAGAAGTTATTAGGGTCAGAAGAAAATCATTTTTGAAAAAGTATAATAAGAAAAACGGCTGGTATGTGAATTGGGCATCGTTAGCAGAAGAAAACGAGATATATGCACTTGTTGTTGAAGGGTCTGTTGATATTCAGGGGTTAGTTGCAATTGCTCCAGACAAAGATATGCAAGCTATGTATATTGCATGGATGTGTACAAGTCCAGACAATAATAGGTTAATAACCGACGAAATTCGATATTTGGGAGTTGGAGGACATCTATTCGCTATTGCAGCACAAAAATCTGTAGATTACGGGTATGATGGATACATGTATGGTTTTGCTGCTAATAAAGAATTACTTGATCATTATGTAGAAACATTTAATGGGGAAGCAATTGGAATGTTGCATCCATATCAATTTGCTATTGATGAAACAAATGCTAAAAAAATAATGGAGGTGTATGACTATGATTGGACAGATGAAGAAGTATAGAGATTCGTTAGAAAAAACACCGGAACCTATTTTGCTAAGCCAAATTCAAACCAAAATGGATTTAAGAGGTCTTATGAATTATGCAAAAGCGAAGGGAAAGAAAGTAATGGAGCTTTCTGAAAAAGAAAGAAAGTCATTTGTTAAGTAATAGAAAGGGCAATTTGATTAAAGTACCATGCGATGCTAACAAATAGTATATTTAAATTGAAGTGGCTTAACAGCAGATTTCTGCAGTTAAGCCATTGTTTATTATTCCGTCATCCCATGACGGAATGCGTGACAGGCAAAAAACGCAACTCTATTTATCGTCACGAAAACGATTAAGATTTTGAATACAATACAAGGTGCGTGAAAAATTAGTGCAAAAGTCACAGATAATTTACGAAAAAACTGGTGAATAGTAGCTTTGTTGCTTAAAAAAGTTGCAAAAATTGTCAACTAATGGTATAGTAAATGATAAATAAAGGTACAATTTACCGGGGAGTATGGAGTAACAAAATAAGATGGATAAACCAATTGGATTTGGACGCAAAAAACGATTGGGTGATTTGCTTGTAGAGGCAGGAACAATTACACAGGACCAGCTGATGCAGGCATTGAATGTTCAGAAAACTGAAAAGAAAGGACAACGTCTTGGTGTTGTTCTGATGGATCTTGGATTCACAGATGAGAAGCAGATTATGAAGGCTCTTTGCAGTCAGTTGAAGCTTCAGCCGGTGGATCTTTCTAATATCCGGATTCCGGAAGAAATTACAAAACTTACCGAAGAAGCAGTTCTCCGTAAGCACAATCTGATTCCTTTTCAATTTCATGAGAAAAATCCGAATGTAATCAAAGTAGCCATGAGCGATCCGCTTGATATTCGTGCAATGGACGATATATCTATTATTACCGGATTGCAGATCGAGCGCTACGTTGCGACACCAGGTGATATCGCGGCAGCAATTGACCGATATTATGGAAACGCAGAAGCACTCAGAGTAGCTGAACAGTATACCCGTGAACGAGAAGAACAGAATAAGGCTAAAAATGTCGAAGCCGTGGATGAATCCAATGTACAGCAGGCTCCAATTGTAAAACTTCTTGGACAGATTATTGAACAGGCAGTGCACAAACGTGCCAGTGATATCCATATCGAACCGATGGAAAATCAGGTACGAATCCGATTCCGTGTGGATGGTGTATTGCATGAAGCTATGCGGCATGACATCAGCCTTCACGCAGCATTGATTGCCAGAATTAAGATCGTCAGTGGACTCGATATTTCTGAGAAACGCCGTCCACAGGACGGACGAGCAACCAGCATCGTAGACCGGCAGGAATACGATATCCGAGTATCCATTCTTCCTACCGTCTATGGCGAGAAAGTCGTAATGCGACTTGCTCAGAAAAAGGCGTTGACCATGGACAAAAGGGAACTGGGATTCCCGGACGACGAACTGGCAAAATTCGATAAAATATTAAGCCACCCGAATGGAATGATTCTTGTAACCGGACCGACCGGAAGTGGTAAATCAACAACCTTATATACCGCATTAAACGAACTCAATGGAGAGGGCGTTAACATAATTACTGTAGAGGATCCAGTAGAGGCAAATGTGACCGGTATCAACCAGGTACAGGTAAATGAAAAAGCAGGACTTACGTTCAGCAGTGCCTTACGATCCATCTTGCGACAGGATCCGGATATCATCATGATCGGTGAGATCCGAGACCAGGAGACCGCAGAGATTGCCGTTAAGGCATCCATCACAGGACATCTGGTGGTCAGCACATTACATACGAATAGTTCTGCCAACACGATCACACGTCTGGCAGATATGGGAGTGGAAAATTACCTGATTGCCGATTCTGTTGTCGGTGTTATCGCCCAGCGACTTGTCCGCCGTGTGTGCCCGACCTGCGGAGTAGTGCATGAAGCTTCTCCGGCAGATGCAAAAACACTTGGATTCAAGGATTTGAATCGCAAGATCATGCTTCGTTACCCGGGACACAAAGAATGTGTCCGTTGCGGTGGAACCGGGTATTATGGACGAATTGGTATCTATGAGATCATGCCGATTACAGCGGATCTCCGTCAGGCGATTACCCGCGGAGAGAGCGCAGACCAGCTGGAAGCTATCGCTTTAAGACATGGAATGAAGACGCTTCGTATGAGCGCAGTGGAGTATGCACTCAAGGGAATTACGACCGTAGAAGAAGTTCGGCGTGTTGCCTTCGAAGACGAAGATGATGACTAAAAGATAAAGAAGGGACTATGTAATGGAAACAACAATGTACGCGCTTCTTGCGACAGCAAAAGCAAACAACGCATCCGATTTACATATTACTGTTGGTGTCCGGCCAAAATGCCGTATCAGCGGTACATTATACGAGATGCAGGGGTTCGATGTTCTGACACCGGCCAAGACAAAAGAACTGGTAGAATCCATGTTCAACGCAAAGCAGAAAGCAACGATGGAAGCAACTGGAGAAGTCGATTTCGCCTATGCAGATCCAAGCATCGGCCGATTCCGTGTCAACGCCTTTCACCAGAGAGGCTCATATGCAGCAGTTCTTCGTATTGTAGGAACCAATATTCCGACACCGGAAAGTCTCGGTGTACCGCCGGCAGTCATCGAACTGACCAAGAAGCGCAGGGGATTAGTCCTTGTAACCGGACCGACCGGAAGTGGTAAATCAACCACGCTGGCATCCCTCATCGATGTCATTAACAAAAACAGAAACGAACATGTAATCACACTTGAGGATCCAATCGAGTACTTACACAAACACAATCATGCGATCATCAACCAGCGAGAAATCGGAATCGATACCGAATCTTATGGCAACGCATTACGTGCAGCACTCCGTGAAGATCCGGATATCATACTCGTAGGAGAGATGCGAGACTTCGATACCATCTCCACTGCCATCACCGCAGCAGAGACCGGACATCTCGTATTTTCAACCTTACATACAATCGGTGCCGCACCGACGATTGAACGTATCATCGACGTCTTCCCGGCACATCAGCAGAACCAGATTCGAAGCCAGCTGGCATCGGTACTTGAAGCCGTAATTTCGCAGCAGCTTCTGCCAACTGTCGGAGGAAAATCCCGTGTGGCAGCTTTCGAAGTCATGCTCGGTACACCGGCGATCAAGAACCTGATTCGTGAGGATAAAGCACACCAGATTCCATCCATCATGCAGACGAGCAAAAAGCTCGGAATGCAGACCATGGATGATTCATTATTTGACCTGTATCTGAAACACAAAATCGACGGTGCCAACGCCGTAGAATTTGCACAGGATGCAGCAACTATGCAGGAAAAACTGTTCTAACAGAGGACAGGAAAGGAAACTTTACATATGCCAAGTTATAAGTATGAAGTCATTGGACCGGATGGCAAACCACAGACCGGAACCATAGATGCAAGCAACCTGGAAGTTGCGACTGCGGAATTGAAATCCGGTGGCAACACCATAGTATCATTAACCAAGGCCAATGCATTCAACAAAGATTTAGACATCCATATCGGAAAAGCGGTCAGCGTCCGTGAACTCAGTGTATTCTGCCGACAGTTCGAAAGTGTATTGAATGCTGGTGTAACCGTTATCGAAGCATTGAACATGTTAGCGGAACAGACCGAGAACAAGACATTCAAATCCGCTCTGGAAGATGTCAGGGATGCCGTGCAAAAAGGTGATACGTTATCCGCCGCGATGGCAGAGTTCCCGAAGATTTTCCCACCATTGATGATACAGATGGTGGCAGCGGGAGAGGCCACCGGTGGAATTGATAAGGCATTCAGCCGAATGGGTGGACAGTTTGAGAAGGAAGCTCATTTAAAGGGATTGATCGTGAAATCAGCAATTTATCCAATAATTTTGATATTGGTTATCATTGTAGTTGTTGCAATCATGATGATTAAGATTGTACCGACCTTTACTGCACAGTTTGATGAAGTGGGTGGTACGTTACCGGCAATTACACGTGCTGTAATGGCGATTAGCGATTTTTTTGTAAATAGCTGGTATTATATGCTGGCAATCATTGTTGGACTGGTAATCTTTTTTAAAGAGTTTAAAAAGACAGAAAATGGTGCCATTATCATGGGAAGATTAGCTTTGAAATTTCCAATGGTTGGCAAGCTGAATATTAAGACGGCTTCTGCCAGTATGACTCGAACATTGTCGACCCTTATGGGATCCGGTATACAGCTTGTAGATGCGTTGAATTTGGTTACAGAGATGATGAAGAACCAGATTGTAAAGAGCGCATTGAAGAAAGCACAGGAGGAAGTCAGCCGAGGCATTCCGTTATCCAAACCATTGGATGAGAGCGGTGTGTTTCCACCGATGGTCTATCACATGATCGAGATTGGTGAGGAAACCGGTAATATGGAAGATATGCTGGACAAAGTTGCAGAGTATTACGACGAGGAAGTGGAGATGGCAACACAGTCTTTACTTGCTGTTATGGAACCTATGATTATCATTATTATGGCAGTTATTGTGGTCCCAATAGTACTTGCGATTATGATGCCAATGTACAGTTTATATGACAGTATTGGAGCATAATTTATGAAAAAAATAAATAATAAGGGATTTTCATTAGTTGAGTTGATTATCGTAATTGCAATTATGGCAATACTAGTAGGAATTGTGGGAACACAGGTACTTCCTTATATCGATAAGGCAAAAGAAGCAAAAGATATTCAGATTGTCAGTGGGTATTGTACAGACGCCACGACGGCATTTGTAGGCTGTACGGATCAGTTGGATAGTACAAAGACTTATACGATTACAGCGACAAAAGGTGCTTCCGGATGGACAGTAGATGCAAAGGATAATACCGGAACAAACAGTACGGTACTAAGAAATGCATTTGTGGAAATGAATGAGATTACTACGAAGGCACCGAACTTACAATCCAAAGAGGGAAAAAAGATTACAAAAATTACCATTGTATGTAAGCATGGAAGCTTGGCTGCAAGGCTTACGGTCGACGGACCACAAAACCCAAATGCGTTTGAAGCAGAAACAAAATAAAGGTTATTATATACCTGCCATGAGGTATGTGATGATAAATAAATAATTAATTAATAATAGTTAGAAGGAGAGAAAAGGTATGAAGATTATGAACAAATTTCAGAAGAAGTTAGCAAACAGAAAGAAAGATAACAAAGGTTTCTCACTTGTTGAGTTAATTATCGTTATCGCAATTATGGCAATTCTTGTTGGTATTGTTGGTACACAGGTGATACCTTATATCAACAAATCTCGTAAAGCAAAAGATGTACAGCAGTTAAGTGCGTTATGTACAGCAGCAACAACTGCATATTCTTCTAATGCTTCTGTATGTACCGATGCAAGCTATACCATTACAATTAATGCATCAGGTGCAACGGTTGCATCTGGAACAAATTCGTCTAAATTGGAAAACGATTTTAAAGATTTGTCAAAAATCAGTAACTTGGGTGATTTAAAGTTTGAATCAAATGATGGAAAAGCTATTACAACAATCACCATTACATGCCAAAATACTGCTCCAATGGTTTCTGTTTCTGAGGATACTGGAAAATTTGAAACAATTGAGTCTAAATAAAAATATAGGAGAAGCAGCATGCTAACTGAACTTACAATTTTTCTTTACATTGTTATATTTTTATACGGAATCGTAATCGGCAGTTTCCTTAATGTCTGCATTTTACGAATTCCTCGAAAAGAGAATATCGCAAGTCATTCCCATTGTATGACTTGCGGACGTAAGTTGGGCTGGCGTGATATGGTTCCAGTATTTTCTTACATATTTCTACGAGGCAGATGCCGGCAATGTGGGGCGAAGATATCCATACAGTACCCATTGATTGAGGCTCTGAATGGTGTGCTGTATGTGATCGTTTTCATGGCGAACGGATTTACTTTCAGCAGCGTTCTCTATTGTCTCATGACATCTGCACTCGTAGTAATTACGGTCATCGATGAGAGAACTTATCAGATACCGGTCTCCATGAATCTTTTCATTGGATTGATCGGTGTCATTATGACCGTATATGATTATAAGCATATTTTATCCCATCTCATTGGAATGGTATGTGTCAGCTTGTTTTTATATGCACTTTATTATTTTTCATCAGGACAGGCAATCGGTGGCGGAGATATCAAACTCATGACCACGGCAGGACTCGTACTCGGTGTGAAAAATATCGTCTTTGCATTTTTCCTGGCATGTATCTTAGGATCTATAATTCATACAATTCGTATGAAAGTCAGTAAGAAAAATAATTTACTTGCGATGGGACCTTACCTGTCGGTAGCAATCTATATCGCAGCACTGTGGGGCAACTGCTTCTGGAGCTGGTATATGGGTTTGATGGGACTTTAAAGTAAACGAAGCATTTCATCATTGAGCGGCGAATTATGAACAGTTGAATTTTCGCCACCTCTATTTTATACAAAATGTAACGATGGAAAATATAGAAAAATAATTAGGATTTGTGATTTTTCTCGAGCATAGAGGATGTTAGAATTTTGTCTGTACACAGCAATCTCCATACAGGGATGTATGGAGAAGGGCGAGATGAGCCCGGAAGGCGAATGGAGCCCGGTTGCGTCACTCTTAGAAAAATTACATCAAAATTCCTACAGCCTCTTAGCGAAGAGAACCTGAACAAAGCATAATTATTTTTGTATATTTTCCTGCAGAACATTTGGAAAACATAAGGAGAAAATGAAAATGGTCAGAAAAGTAATAAGTATTGAGGCCGGCGTCTGGTGGACAAAGGTCTCTTTAGTCGAATACCGAAAGAAAAATCCACCGGTATATCAGGCATTTGCCTTCCGGACTCCGGAGAATGCCGTGGAGGATGGTTACATCCGTGACAAGGATAGTTTTGCCAACGCCTTAAAGGAAGAGTTGCGCAGACATAATATCCGTGAGAAAGAAGTGGTATTTACCCTTTCTTCCTCAAAGGTTGTAACACGTGAAGTATTGATTCCTTTCGTGAAAGACAATAAGATCCGAGGAATTATCGATGCACAGATGCGCGATTATTTCCCGATGGATGTCAGCAGTTATACGGTAAGTTACAGTAAGATGGATGTCGAGGAAGTGGACGGAAAGAAACAGATTAAGTTGCTTCTCGTTGCTATTCCGGATAATCTATTGAGCAATTACTGTACATTTGCTGATTTGGCAGGACTCAAAGTAGAGACATTTGATTATAACGGAACCGGTACCGTTCAGCTGATGTGTGACAGTTTCCTGCAGAATGCAGTCGTTGTACAGCTGGAGGAGCAGGCAACCGTTATCAGCATTCTGGAAAATAAGAAACTCGTATTCCAGCGTGTAACCCCATATGGTTATGGTGCGACTTTATCAGCAATCATTGATCATCCGATTCTTGGAATTAAGGATGAATATGAGGCGTTTGATTTCCTTTTAAGCCACAATGTACTGTACAATCGTCCAGTTGTGCAGAAGATGGAAGATGAGGAAGAGATGAAGCGCCAACAGTCGATGGCAGACGAGGCCTATGATGATCTGGCAGAGTCTTTGCGTTATCATCTTCGTATTGCAAACACGGCGATCGAGTATTATCAGAATCAGGTAAAGAGAGAATTTACTGGAAATTTATATCTTGTCGGTGATGGTTCCAGATTTGTCGGCATGCACAAACTGTTTGCACAGGAGATGCCGCTTCCGATTCAGGATATCAACTTTGCATCCATCATTGATTTAAAAAGTGAGAGCCAGAAAGCGGCAGTCGCACAGTCGCAGAGCCAGGGAACTTATGAAGCTCCGGGGCAGGTAAAGGAACGTCCGAAGGCTGCGACACCGGTTGGTTTTCTTTCCGTTATCGGTGCGGCGGTTCATCCGATTGATGCAAAACCGAAGGAAATGCGTGAAGCGGATGTGAAGAAGAATGGCCTGCGTAATTCTTATGTAATTCTTGCAGGAGCAGCTTTGATCAGTGTGCTTTTGATTTTGGGATCAAGTGTACGGCTTTTGGTCGCTACAGCACAGCACAATAAGTTACAGAAACGCATTCAGGAATTGTCTTATGTGCAGGATACTTATGATGAGAGTGCAAAGGTACAGCAGGAAGAAAAAAAGTATGAAGATATTGACCGTGCAACACTTTGCAACAACGAGCAGCTGCTTCCGTTGATCAATCAGTTGGAAGAACAGTTACCAAGAGACATTCATGTAGAAAGTATTCAGACAGACAGCAGCATGGTGGTTCTGAACATGGTGGCAGATAAGAGAGTAACCGGAGGACAGAGGCTTTTGAACTT
>ERZ781272.1262-NODE-1262-length-10106-cov-3.578947_pt1 | contig 10106 bp, 7 predicted proteins | sample MGYA00375850_ERZ781272 | MGnify/ENA primary metagenome ERZ781272 (study PRJEB29790, sample SAMN06051246) | human gut metagenome | host: Homo sapiens | place: USA: Cincinnati, Ohio | collected 2013-06-21 | study: EMG produced TPA metagenomics assembly of the Gut...
AATCAGAGGTTCAAAGCCACGGCCGATGGCAACACTCATAATTGAAAAGTGGAGTGTCGGCGGTGCCTCATCAGTAATTTCAAATAGCCTGCTTTGGATGCGAGCAAAGCTGTCCTCTAAGCAGAGATACAAGACCTCACTTTTGGTGGTTTCAAACTCCCATACCTTTTCACCCTTTGACACCTGTAAGCAGATCCACAGGGACAGCCAGCTCTTACCGATTTTCGGTGAGCCTGCCAGCACATGAAGTCCTTGGGGTATTAGCCCTTGCACAATGAATTTCAGCGGCTGCATGGGTGTGGTCATTAAGGTTTCGGCATCCATGGTTTCTAATTTCTTTGTCATTTTCATTCTCCTTTGTTTGATTTTTGAGAACAAAAAAACACCCATCTTTTTCAGATGAGTGTAAGGATTTTCTGTTCCCTATACTTTCTAACGACACGAGAATCACAAAATGTTCCTGCGGTTAGAAAAATAATTTTGACAAAGAAAATGCCCATCGAAATTTATCGACAGGCATTCTGTTAAGCACATTCTAAAAATAACTCTTTGAGTTTTTTGATTCTTTTGGTAACTGCGCTATGATTTTTATAACCAAGATGGTCTGCAATTTCTTGTTGCGTTTTGCCGTCCATTTTCATAAGCAGAATGATTTTATCATCTTCAGAAAGGCTGCTCCAAAAGGTTTCTTCGGTGAGCTTGCTGCTGACCTGTTCAAAAATATCGGCATTCGCATCACTGATGTTTAGCTCCATTACTTCTCCATCGTCATTGGTCTGTAATTCATCAAGAGAATCAACCTTGATGGAAGCTCTTGTGTGGTTCCACTTTCTATCAAAATCCTTGGCACGGAAATTGTTGGGCTTACCGTGGGCGAAATCTTCATAGGCTGGATTTTCTGCAATCACTTTTGCAACTTCTTCGTAATTCATGGTTTGCATCAATGTGCTAACTGCATTGCTTAACATATTATCTGCTTTGACTGCTAAAGCTTCAGGGCTTTCCCAATCCTCCGCAGTTGTAAAATCACAGAGTAATTCTTCAGCACGCTCCGGCATTTCCTCCAGCAGCTTCATGACTCCTGTGGCTGCGAGATTTTCCATACTGTCACGCATAGCAATCAGAGGATTGTCTTTTCCATAGTAAGCCGGGTTAGACTTCAGCCCCATGTCACGAGAAAGCACATCCCATTTTTCGCCCATAAGACCTTTGATGTATTCTAAAGTTTCCACATCATCTGCATCCATTTTATCGTAATCAATATCTCGATAGGTTGCCGTGCTAAAATCATTTTCATAAAAGAATTCACGCAATTCTTCTATTGTTGGCACTCTATCAAGGTCAAGCAAGTTTTTAGCCATAGCACACCTCCGATTTATATTATTGATAAACTAAATATATCAAAACATTAGCAAAAAGGAAAGATAGAACAACAGGCAAGGATGAACTGCTTAACCATCCTTGCCGGTTGTTCTGCGTAATATCTAACTATGAATGTTACTTCTCCGGCACCTTTAGTACCTCGCCCGGATGGATGAGAGAAAATCTGCTCTTGTCGTTGAGCATCTCCAGCTCCTTCATGGTGCAGCCGTGCTTGTAGGCAATCAGCCAGAAGCTGTCGCCCTTTTGCACAGTGTAGGTGCCGTACTTACGGTTTTTCGGAACATCTGCGGTCACGCCGTACTGGTCGAAGGTGTAGGTCGTGCCGCCAATGTTCTTTGTGCCGGTGACGGCTTTGCCGTTTTCGTAGTACATCCAGCTGCCACTGTCGTTCATGGCCCAGCCCTCGGCGGTGTCGGTGCTGATGGCAAGCTCTACAAAGCGTTTCAGCACTGCACTGACCTCTGCTCTGGAAGCCGTGCCCTGCGGGTCAAAAATGTTGCCGTTCTTGCCGCTGATGATCCCCGTCATCTGTACGGTTTTCACCGCATCCTTTGCCCATGTGCTGATTTTTGCGTGATCGGCAAAGGTGTTTTCTGCGTGAACCTTGGGCAGCTCAAAACCGATGACCTTTGCATAATTGGCGATCATCACCGCCATCTGCTCACGAGTGATCGACCGAACCGGGGCAAACAAGCCGCCACCGATGCCGTTTACGATGCCATTTTTGCTTGCCCATTCCACATAGGTCATATAGTAGGCATCGGCTTTTACATCGCTGAAGCTGCTCTTGGTATAGGCTTTGGTATCAACCTCTGCCAGTCTGCCAAGAGCGGTGACAAACATCCCTCTGGTCATGGCGTTGTTAGGGGCAAATTTGCCATCGCCAATGCCAGCCAAAATCCCACGAGCTACCACAAATTCAATACTGTCTTTTGCCCAATGGTTTGTGATGTCCGTAAAGTTTACAGTTACCGTCTTGTAGCCGATCGCAAACTTAGAGAAGTGATTGGTCACAAAGCGGAGTGTTTGGGTTATAGGATCATAGGCCGAGTTTGGCATCTCTGTGATCTTACCCGTACTGTCAATGTAGTAAGCGATGACATTGGCGGCATTTTCGTTTGCGCCCAAGGTGTATGGGATAGAGATCGAAACCTTGCCTGCGCCAAAATCGGTTACCTTTGTGCCATTTTTACCTGTGATTGAGAAGTCATATACAGGTCTGTCGCCGACAATTTTCTGTGCCTCAGCAGAGAGGGTGCTGTTATCCACCTTTTTCGCTGACACAGAAATATCTGCTCCAAGCTGCTTTTGGATTTCCTTTAAGGTGTCCAGATTGAGGCTGATGTGGGCAATTTCGCTGTTGATGCGAACCTCTCTTGCGCCTGCTTTGACCAGTGCGTCAACACTTTCCTTTGGCAGGCTTGTGTTGATATTTTCCGTCTGGGTGTTTTTGGTATCTACTTTTATTTCCACTGTAATGCCATTGGCGGTTGTGCCATTTTTCTTGGCTTCTGTCTGTGCTTTGCTGATGGCATCATTGACCACATTGCTGCCGATGGCAGCGTTTAGGGTATCGCCGGAAACGGTCGGCTTCACCGTGATTGTAGCCTGGGTAGGCGGATTTGGATTTTGCGTGGTGGACGGCGGTGTAGTGACTGTGGTGTCGCTGTCACCGCCTGTGGAGCCTCCGCCACCTCCGCCACCGCTACCGCCGGAGCTTCCGCCGCTTTGCACGGTGACGGCAACCTGATCGCTATAGAGCTGAGCTGTTTTATTTCCACTGGCATCAGGATTGGTATTCGTCACGATACACTGATAATACATGGTGCCGACAGTTGCTGTGGAGGGCGTGAAGGTTGCCGTATCAGAAACTTCACTACCACCCAGCTCCGAATTGCTGCTGCCCATCCACCGATAGGACAGCATGCCGCCGTCGCTGACGGTTGCCTCCACGCTTAGGGTTACGCTCTGCCCCACATTTACCGTTGCGCCCTGGGGCTGGCGGGTGATGATGGGTGTTTCCGCATCGTCTGCGGTAGGAGTGCCACCCTTGGCAAAGTGTGTGCCGTCCCAGATGTAATCCCCCGCTGTGAGCGTTTCGTCGGTAGCCGGGCCGTTTTCCACCTCAACGGTGACAGAGCCGCCGTATTTGTAAATGCAGCCCCGGTCGCTGAAGGCATTGCCTGCGCCAGTTAGCTTTGCCCCGACAGCAAGGGTCAGCTTGCCGTAGTTGGCACCGATGAGCAGGCGGCTATCGTAGATGTATAGTCCGCCGCCGCCTGCGTTTGCCACGGTGACGGTAGAGCCGTCAACGATCAGCTTGTCGCCGTCACCGAATGCCAGCCCTTCCCCAGAAACGTTTTGTAGCAGGAGAGTGCTGCTTTTCAGGTTGAGGACACCCTCCTGCAAATAGTAGTCGATCTCAATGCCGCAGCCGGTGGAGTTGGTCACAGTCACTGCACTGTTCTCCACGGTGATCTTCTGGGCTTCCAAACCGGTGCCGGCGGTGTTTTGCAGGATGAGCGTGCTGTCCGTGATGGATGCGGTCTTGACCGAAAGACCGCAGGCCATGTTGTTCCCGCCGCTTTCCACTGTCACAGCACAACCGCTTACGGACAGATCGCCGCCGCTGATCCCATTGCTGTTGTTACCGGTATTCTGCACCGTCAGGCTGCCTCCGTTGAGGGAAATGCGGTCATTCCGCTCGTCGGAGCTGCCGCCTATGGCGAAGCTATACGCCCCGCTGTTGGCAAGAAGGATGCTGCCGCCGTTGCTTTCCAGTACACCGGGTGTGTGGAGCAGAGTAGTGTTGTCAGGTGCAAACACACTGTTGCCAAGTTCGACACCAACGGAATCATCTCCGCTGTTTTCCACCGCCAGCGTGCTGCCAGCCGCCAGCTTTAGCGTGCCCGTCACGGCAACGCCTGTGCCGCTGCTATTGTTTACCCGAAGTGTGCCGGGGCCGCTGACGGTCAAGGTCTTGCCTTCAGGAATGGTAAGCCTCTGGTTTTCGGTGGAGACGGTCACGCCGTCGGCGATGTTCAGCGTGTGGTCTGCGCCAATCTCGATTCTCGCATCCATTGCGATATCCGCCGTCACGTTGATAGTGGCAGGGGTGGTGGCCTCCAGCGCCGTTTTGAGGTCTGCGGCGGTGGATACAGCGGTGGAGCCGCCGCCCGCAGTACCCGTTGCTGGGAACGCCGCTTGAATTACAACCTTGGTATCGTTATATAAAATTCTGTCAAAAGGCACAATACCGTTCACTGTGAAGCCTTTCAGATCTTCAGCGGTCAGCCCCGCAAAGGTATAGCCGGTTTTGGCATTCAGCACGATTTGCAGCCTGTAAATCGTTTCGGGGGCAAAGTCTGCGCCATTGAATGTACCGCTGGGATCGTACCACTCAATTATGGCCGTATATTGGTCGGTTGCGGGAATGTTCCTCTGGGGCGCATTGCCCGTAGCTGGAGTGACTACGCCCAAAATCGGCGCGGGGGGTATCTGGATATCGTCACTGCCCTCCACGGTCTTGATTTGCACATATTTAAAGTCTGCGCTCCATGTAAAGGCACTGGCGGTGGTAAAGACAGTGCCGTCCGCCGACAAGCTCCATTTGGCGGTATAGGAAGCGGGCAGCTCGCTGGGGGCTTTGTTGAACGCGCTTTTGCTGGTGGACGACGCCGTCACTGTACCCCCGCTGATGCGCAGCGTGCCGAAAACATCTGTGGAAATGCCATCGCCCGTAGCTGTAACGGTTAAGATGCCACTGCCGCTGATGTTAAGGTTGCCTTTGCAATAAACGCCATCTGCGCCATCTGCGGTGACAGAAGAAGCGCCCACAAGCACCAGATTGATGGTTTCGTCATAGCCGCAGTTCAGGATGATACCTTGGCCTTGATATCCATTCAACGTCAAGGTGGCACTGCTGGCCGTCCAAGTCCAGCCTGTGCCGCTTGTGTCAGAAGCAAGGGATATGCCTGAGCGCAGGTCTATGCTCATCGTGCCGGTGACCGTCTTTGCGTAGGGGTTCTCCATCCCGGCGATGTTCACCGTGATGTAGGGCAGAGTGCCCACGTCCAGATTGTCCGCCAGCGCGTAGGCGTCTATATCCCACAGGGGAGCGAAGTCGTAGGTTTCATATTCCGTGTTCTCATAATTCTCGGCGCATTCCCATGTCACGGGGATGGCTGTTGCGCCGCCCTCACCGTCAAGGGTCACGGCCAGCGTGTCCGGCAGACCGATGGCCGCCACGGTGGTCTTTTCGGTCACCGTGATGGTGTCCAGCGGCGCAAAGCCGTCAAAACCCACAAAGCCGGTGATTGTCCGCGCCAGTTCATCCTTTGCGGCCGGCGTGTTCTGATTGCCGCTGTCCTTTGCACATTCCTCACACACAAACTGGCAATCCAGCTTGTAGCACTCCTGCGTGTGCCGGTGGGAGGCGTCGCTGCCGGAGGCAGTTTCTTCACCGCTGTCAGTCACATGGCCGCAGATCAGCTCGTCGGTGTAGCAGTCGCTTGTGTGTTCTTCGTGGTGTTCGCACAGGCTGGATAGGCCGATTGGCAGGTTGCCCTCCGCTGCAAACGCCACAGTAGGCAGCATGGTGATCAACATGCACATGCTCAGCAACAGACTGAAACATCTTGCTCGTACTTTTTTCATCTCATTTCATCTCCCTTCAAATTAGTTGTTTCCTGTCTTTCTTTTCCCCTTGCCAGCATGGACAAAATCTCCGCCACGGTGAACGAGGGGCCGCCCACCCAATAAAGCCGCTGGCCATCTGTCTGCGGACGGTCAAACAGACGCTGTTCAATGAGCTTGGCAAAGGCAGGCTCATTGATTCTCTCCCCCAGCTCCAGAAAGATGCTGTGGCCGTTGGACAGCTGAATGTCAAAGCAATCGCCATCCAGCGCATCCACCTTGGAGATGGTCGGCAGTGCCGCTTCTCCCTGTCTCCATGTCATACCCCATCGCCTCCTATCAAAATCAAATCATGCTACTGTGTCAGTATCAGTATAAAATATTGAAAAACAAAAAGTGGCGAGAGTGTCAAAAATGACACTCTCGCCACTGGAAAGTTTTTATCATAGACGAATTCCTATTCTTTTTCGAGGCAATAGCCCTCGCCTCGCGACCACTCGATCTGCCAGCCGCTACCCTCAATTTTGCTCCGCAGGCGCTTGATGGTGCTTTTCAGAGCATTGGCATCCCCGGAAAGGGGTTGCTTCCATACCTTTTCATACAGATATTCTCCGTCGATAAACCGCTCCGGATTCTGGACGAAAATCAGCAGCAGGGCAAATTCCTTTTTGGTCAGCAGCAAATCGCTTTCGCCCAAAAGCACCACGCCTGCCGCCACATCCAGTGTTAAATGCCCCTTGGTAATGGTTTCCGGCACCCGCTCCGATCGGCGCAGCAACGCCTCGATGCGGGCAAGGAGAATTTCAAAATCGTAGGGCTTGGTGAGATAATCGTCACCGCCGCTGCGTAGTCCGTGGAGAATATCCTCCTGGGTGGTCAGACCTGTCAGCAGCAGAATGGGGATACCCGCATCGGTGCTTCCCCGAAGCTGACGCATCCAGTGCAGTCCGCTGCCGTCGGGCAGCATAATGTCCAGCACAATGCAGTCCGGGCGGCATGCCGCCAGCTTTTCGTGTGCTTCGGCAAGGTTTACGGCGGTGTCGATGGTATAGCCCTCCCATTCCAGCATCCGCTTGTTGCCCTGCATGATTTTCTCGTTGTCCTCTACCAGTAGAATTCGCTTATCAACCTGCTTCTTTTCAGTCATGCCTCCTCACCTCCAAATTGCCCCTGATAAACCGGGAGGGTAAAGGTAACGGTTGTTCCGCGTCCTTCCTCGCTTTCGATTTGGATTTTGCCGCCGTGGGATTCCACCACAGTTTTGCTGATGTACAGTCCCATGCCGGTGCCGCCCTCGCTGACGCCCCGCTCAAACACATGGGGCAACAGCTTTACGGGAATACCTGTGCCATTGTCGCTGACTGTGACGGAAATCTCTCCGCCGGTTTGAGCGGCTCGCAGGCGAATCTCACCGTTTGTTGTATGGGTAGTGGCATTTTGCAACAGGTTGATGATCACCTGTGAGAGCAGGTCGGTGCTGCCGTACACGACCAGTGCCCTCGGAATCTCGGCGACAAGCTGGTTGTTCTGTTTGGCAAGGAGCAATCGCATCATTTCCGTTGTGTTTCCCAGCAAGGCGGACAAATCGGTTTTTTGTTTTTCAGCACTGTCGGCAATGGCATTTAAGGAAAGCATTCCATCCACCATGCGGGAAAGCCGCATGATTTCCGCCTGCGCATCCTGCAAAAGCCCCTGTGCCTCGGCATCCTCTGTTATGCTGTCCATCCGTTTCAAAAGCCCCATCACAGTTTGCACATTGACTGAAATGACTGTCAGCGGTGTACGCATTTCGTGGGAGGCATTAGCGAGGAACTGGGTCTTGGCTTGATTGACCTGCGCCAGTACAGCGTTTTGCTCGTCCACTTTCCGCTGCTGCGCCCGATAGAGGCGAACTTGGGCATACATGGTTGCACCCAGAGAGATGCCTACCACCAGTAAATCCATCAGATTGCTGACGAGAAAGCCCTTTTCCTCCGGAAACATGGTGACGCTACCGGGGTTTTGATAGGCAAACAGATACATTCCGGCGTAAAGCAAAAGCTCCAGTGCGGTCACGGCGATGGCAGCTTTTCCCTCCAGCAGAAAGATGGTAAACACCGGTGCAAAAATCAGGAAGGTTGGTATTCCGCCGTGATAGCCGCCCATGTTGAAAAACAAATAGGGAAACAGCACAAAAAAGGACACCAGAATAAAAATCAGGCGGCATGGCATGGCTCGCCCCGGCTTCTTCGCCTGAAACAGGAGTGTCACACAAAAGGCGGCTGCCGCCACATCTACCAGTACGCCCACAACACCAATCCCGGCAAGGGCGTTGACGCAGGCGATCACCGTGCAAAAACAGGCGCTGATGAGGACCATGACATTAAAAATGCGAATACGCAAATCAAGATTATGGTCAAAATAGCTATGAAAGAATTTAAATAATTTGTTTTTCATAGACACCACCCTTGGTTAATAGCAGTTTGACGATACAAGGTAATTATATCGCAAATAGTTTCAAACGTCTACTTGCTGATCTAATTGGAAAACTACATAAAAACAACAACCGGCACAGGATTTTATCCTGTGCCGGTTGTTGTTTCCGTACCCTGTTTGCCGTGGGGTCACATCATATCCCTATGAACGAGACTCCTTGTGTTGCAAGGCTTTTCCTGGTGAATCAGAGTAAGCCTGACCATCAGCGCAGGGCTGGAACCCTACGACTATGAAAATACCATTGTCGGTGTTTTGGATAAGGGCAGTGCGCCCATCAGCCGCTACACTCACGAGCTGTAGCCAAACCTGCACCTCGTTCCCTCCTGGCTGGGGGAGCGGAAAGGCATAAAGTAGTGGTCTGCCCCTGAGAAATACTTGTGGTGTATGACGCGAAACCGATAGCCTGTGACGCCCTCCGTGGGGGCGAAGTCAATGCGCATATTCAATCGTCATCCTCGTCGTCATCCTCGTCCCAGCCATTGTGATTGCCGTTGTTGCCTTTTTTATCGTCATTGTTTTCCTTGCCGTCATCGTCATCGTCATCGTCGTCCGGGGTGTCTAGGTCAGCTATAAAGTCCTCGATGTTCTCTTTGACAGAGTCGTCCGAATCATAGTCCACGATGGATGAGAGATCCAGACCACGCTGTTTGACCAGACTGGCAATTTTTCCGATGGGCATGACAGCCAGCTCACTCTCGCTGAGGGTTGGATCCAGAGTGAGGAGCTTGTCGATAAAGACCTGTTTGCCGTAAGAGATACCGTTCTGGGCTGCCCGTTCCTGTGCCGTGGCGGGGCGTGTGGGCGTCACCGGGGAGGGGGTCTCCGGGGCCGGACTAAGGGAGTGACTGGGCGCGGGGCTAGGAGTTACGGGGGGCGTGACGACGGGGGAAGAAGAGGCAGGGGGCGTGGAAAGAGCCACGGGGGTCTTGTCGATGTTCTGCGTATACACCGAGGCCTTGGCCCCCACCGCGCTGGCGGCAGCCTTGATATCGACGGCCAGCTTCTTCTGAAGGGTCAAATTATGGCTCTCGCTGCCGCTGGAGACCGACACCAGCACCGCCACGTCCTGCCCGCTCTCGAAGTAGCCGTGGAGGGCCATTGAGCCCACCAGAGCGTTCATGGCGATATCCAGATTAACGTATTTTAAATCCATGTCCCCGATGATGGTGACAGCATCCTCGTTGAGGGGCTTCACCGAGAGCACCTTGTCAAAATAGTTGGCAGTGAGCTCAATGCTGGGGTTTACATCAATGCCGATGACCGACAGGGGCCGGAAGAAGGCAAAGGAGCTTAGACCCAGCATCAGCACCAGACAGGCAGCCAAACCCATGACAGTGCGGCGCAGAGCAGAGGAACGGCGGGAGGTCTGGACGGAGCCAATGCCATCGGGGGCGGACAGGAGGGATACAGGGGCCGAGGCGGCCTCCTCCCGCAGGTCGGGAACTGAGCGGTCAATGGCGGCGGAGAGCAGGCTTTCCAGCTGCATATCAGTATATTCAGCCATTGCTTCTCACCTCCTGCGTGGTCAGATAAGTCTTGAGCTTGGCGAGGGCGCGGGCGTACTTGGAGAGTATGGTGGAAAGAGGCATGTCCAGCAGGTCGGAGAGTTCCCG
>ERZ781272.1263-NODE-1263-length-10106-cov-2.927271_pt1 | contig 10106 bp, 9 predicted proteins | sample MGYA00375850_ERZ781272 | MGnify/ENA primary metagenome ERZ781272 (study PRJEB29790, sample SAMN06051246) | human gut metagenome | host: Homo sapiens | place: USA: Cincinnati, Ohio | collected 2013-06-21 | study: EMG produced TPA metagenomics assembly of the Gut...
TGAGAACACCGGTCTGGGAGAACAGATCCCGCCGTGCGCACACACTGATGCCGGGAATCTGCCGCAATCCCTCGGACGCACGCAGAGCCAGCTGCCGCTCGTGCATACAGATGGTGTCCTCTCCCAGTCTGCGGACAAAGCGGACACCTTCCAGCAGCCCCGCAATGCCCGGCACGTTGTGGGTTCCGGCCTCCAGCCGGTCCGGCAGGAACTCCGGCATATCCTGCTGGAGCGATACGCTGCCGGTACCGCCTTCTATCAGGGGACTTGTCTCTGTCTTTTCGCAGCAGAGCAGAACGCCGGTACCTTGTGGGCCATAAAGTCCTTTGTGGCCCGGCATCGCAATGAATGCAGCCCCCAGTGCCGTCATATCCAGCGGCAGCATTCCGGCAGACTGGGATGCATCGATGATAAAGGGGACGTCATTTTTCCGGCAGATGGCGGCTATGGCCTCCACCGGCTGAACAGCTCCGAAAACGTTGGACACATGGGTACAGATTACCGCGTCGATATCCGGCGTAATCTCCTTTTCAAATGCCTCCACCGTCATGTCTGGCTGGAACAGCGGCGCGCTTGCCACGCGAATATCCGCACCCAACGCCGCTAGAGGACGAGTGACGGCGTTATGCTCATATCCGGAGATTACAACCTTTCCCCCGTAGGGGACCAGACTTTTAATGGCGATGTTCAGTCCGTGGGTAGCGTTCATGGTGAACACCACCCGCTCCGGCTCCGATACATGAAAAAGCTCGGCCAGTTCTGTGCGGCAGGAGAACAGTGTTTCCGCCGCCCGCATGGCTTCGGGATAGCCACCCCGTCCGGGAGAACTCATCTCCCGCAGGGCCGTCTCCATCGCGCGGCCCACCGCCACTGGTTTTTGGAAGCTGGTGGCCGCGCTGTCCAGATAGATCATAGTCAACCTCCTCAAAAATTTTTAAGCAGGGGCCGCCATTCCAAATTCAGGCGGTCTCCGTAGCCCGGCGGCAATGCCGCCGGGCCGGGTTTACAGGGGCACTTCCACGTACTTTCCGTGTTGAAGCAGATATAGTTTCGTAGGGTAAAATCCCGCGCCGCGAAGAATCGCCAACGCGGGACGCACCACCCCACCGGTCAACTCCACAGCATACGCGCAGCCCCGGTCGCTCAATTCCCGGGGCGCGCGGAAGATGCGCGTCCGGATACCCGCTGCTGTCAGCACTCTCTCCATCCGTTGGGCGTAGGTCACAGAACGGGCGATAATCCAGTATTGTTCCACGGACACTCCTCCTCTCCAAATATCTTATGCAAAGGATCTAACGACGTGAAAAAAGAGATCCGTCCTCTCAGACGGATCTCCAGTGAGCAATCTCTATTCCTTTTCCAGCAGCACCACGGCCTGCGCCGCCATACCGGAGCCGTCCCCCGTGAAGCCGAGGCCTTCCTCCGTGGTGGCCTTCACATTCACCTGTTCCCGATCCACACCCAAAGCGGCGGCCAGATTTTCCTCCATCCGCTCCCGGTACGGGGCGATTTTCGGGCGCTGGGCGATCAGCGCGGCATCCACATTAACAACCGCGAAACCCCGCTCCCTCAAAAGTGCCGCAACCCTGCGCAAAAGATCAAGGCTGTCTGCCCCTGCGTACTGCGGATCGGTATCGGGAAACAGCTTTCCGATATCCCCCAGCTTTGCCGCGCCTGACAGAGCGTCCATCACTGCGTGGGTCAGCACATCCGCGTCGGAATGGCCCAGCAGCCCTTTTTCCCAAGGGATTTCCACCCCGCCCAAAATCAGCTTCCGTCCCTCCGCCAGCCGATGGACATCGTAGCCCTGTCCAATTCGCAGTCTTGTCATATCCGATCCTCTCTCGCGTCCAAAATCGCCTCCGCCACAATAAAATCCAGTGGTGTGGTGATCTTCAGGTTCTCTTCGTCGCCGTCAATCAAGTACACAGCCTTTCCCAGCCGCTCCACGGCGGAGCAGTCATCCGTCAACGCCGCGCCGGCTTCCAGCGCGGATTGAAGCGCCGCCTTCAATAGGTTTGCCTCAAACACCTGAGGCGTCTGCACAGCCATCAGCGCACTGCGGTCCAGCGTTTGCGTGACCAGCCCATCTTGGACTGTCTTTACAGTGTCTTTCACGGGAATTGCCGGTGCCGCGGCATTGCACCGGGCCGCTTTTTCAATCACACCGTCAATCAGCTCCGGCGTGACCAGTGGGCGGGCCCCGTCCTGCACCGCCAGAAGCTCCGTTTTCTCGTCCGCTTCCAGCGCCGCCAAAAGAACGGAGTGCTCCCGGGACTCACCACCCCGGATCACCTTGGCACACTTTGTAATTTCATATGTACGGCACAGATCGGAAAACGGCAGAATGTCCGTTTCCCGGGCGGCGACAACAATGGAGTCTACCCACTGCGCCCGCTGCAAAGCCATCAGCGTCCGAGCCAGAACGGGGACGCCGTCAAGCTCCTCCAGCAGCTTGTTGATGCCCTCTCCCATCCGGGAGGAGCTTCCTGCAGCGGCGACAATCGCCGTGCAAAAGGGGCGCTGTGCGTCCCTGAATTTATGAAAGAAACGGCCCATGCCGGTCCCCTTTCCTATGTCGGTTTTATCCTTCCATGGCTCCGTCAAGCCGCTGCTCCACCTGTTCGTAATTTCCGACTCCGGTAAGCACGATCTCGGAGATTAAAATCTGCTTGGCGTTGTGAAGCATCTTTCGCTCTCCGGTAGAAAGCCCCCGCTCTTTGTCCCTGCGTGTCAGACTCTTGATGACCCGGGCCAGTTCATAGAGATCCCCGCTTTTTAGCCGCTGAAGATTCTCCCGATAGCGCTTGTTCCAGTTGGTGTTGTTGTCGGTTTCCATAGTGGGGAGCGCATTGAGCATATCCTCCACCGTTTTTCGGTCCGACACAGGGCGAAGACCAATCACATCGCTGTTTGCCGTTGGGATTTTCAAAAGCAGGCCGCCCACCAGCATCAAAGAAGACATAATAATCCTGCGCCGCACCGCCGATCTTTTCGTTGACGATACTGTCAATCACTCCGGCACCGTGCATGGGATGGACTACCATATCTCCGACACTGAACATTTCAGTCTCCTTTCCTGCCCCTGTATATCTCCCCGTATTTGTTTAAATTTCAAAGAATCACAAATGAATTATAGCACATTTTTATTGTTTTTACAAGTATTTTCCAAAAAATGTTCTTTAAGAAGCAAGAAATAACAAGAACCCGTCTTTCAAACAAACGTGAAAGACGGGTTCTTGAATAAAGAAGAATCTTATTTCTTGTTGGACTGACGCCAGATGTGCATTTTCTCTGCCTCAGCAATCAGCTGATCCCGGAACTGAGGATGGGCGATATTGATGATAGACTCTGCCCGTTGCCATGTGGACATGCCCTTTACGTTCACCTTGCCGTACTCTGTAACCAGATAGTTCAGGTTTGTGCGGGTTGCGGTAACGATAGAGCCTTCCAACAGAGTAGGACGGATGCGGGATTTCAGCTCGCCGCTCTTCTTGTCCTTAAAGGCCGAGGAACAGCAGATGAAACTCTTGCCGCCCTTGGACAGGTATGCGCCCAAAACAAAGTCCTGCTGACCGCCCGCGCCGGAAATATGGCCGGTACCGGAGGACTCGGAGGACACCTGTCCGAATAGGTCAATATCCACTGCGCCGTTAATAGAGATAAAGTTGGGAATCTGAGAGACGCGCGCCACGTCATTGACATAGTCCACCGGCGCAACCATGCACTCAGGGTTGCCATCCAAGAAGTCATAGAGTTTCCGGGTGCCGGCGGCGAACGCATAGGTCTGACGGCCCTTGTCAAAGGGCTTGTGAATGCCGGTAATCTTGCCGGCCTTGGCCATATCTACGAACGCATCCACGTACATCTCCGTATGGATGCCCAGATCTTTCAGATCGGACTCAGCAATCATCTTGCCCACAGCGCCGGGCATGGAGCCAATTCCCAGCTGGAGGCAGGCCCCGTTGGGGATCTCCTCCATCACCAGCTTCGCAACAGCCATGTCTGTATCGCTGGGCTGCACAGGACCGCCCATCTCGTCCAGCGGCTTGTTGTCGCCTTCCACGATCATATTCACATCGTCGATGTGGACGCAGTTTTCAAACCCGCCGAAGCAGTACGGCATGGAGGTGTTCACCTCCAGAATGATGCACTTGGCCCGCTCACAGGCAGCCTTCAGATGGGTTCCGTTGGGGCCGAAGTTGAACCAGCCATGGCTGTCCATGGGGCTAACCTGCATCATGAGAACGTCAATATCGTCCAGATTCTCCCGATAATAGCGGGGCAGCTCGGAATAGCGGATCGGGCAATAAAATGCCAGCCCCTCCTTGATCATCTTCCGCTCAATGCCGCTCATGTGCCAGGAGTTCCATGTAAAGTGCTTCGCCGCATCCGGTATGTCCGCAATGGCGGGACGGCGGGTCAGAATACCACCGCGAACCTTCACATCGGTCAGCTCGCCCATGCGCTTCGCCAACGCCTTGTCCAGAGCGTCCACCGTGCATACGCACCAGCCATAGTCCACCCAGTCTCCGGACTTAATGACCTTGACGGCCTCATCCGCCGTGGTCAGCTTCTGCTTGTATATCTCCTGATAGCTCATGAAAAGTTCCTCCCCGTTTTTTCGTAGATACCAGCCTGTATTTGTAAGATTGTCAATATTGTAACATATTCATTTTTGAAATGCAATCCAATCTGTGGGATTTGTTGTCATTTTTCGCAGTGCGTTGTCAGACAACGCAAAACTGCATGAAAAGCAGAAGAAACACTGCTTTACCCCTGCTTTTATCCATTAAAAAGCAGGAGGAAACCCGAGCAGCACCGCAGTTCCTCATCAATTCGGCTCCAAACCTCAAAAATTTTCAGCAATTTGCCGAACGCCTTTTGATTGTTTTTTGACAAAACCCACAGTGCTTTACAAAAAAGCGCTGGGAATGCGAAAGCATTCCCAGCGCTCATGTTGCATATTAAACAGTGAAGGTCTGCTTACTCAGCATCGACGGGAGCATTTTCCTCAGCAGCAGGAGCCAGCAGCGCACGAATAGACAGGGAGATCTTCTTCTTCTCCTCGTCCACAGCGATGATCTCAGCATCCACTTCCTGCCCCTCGCTCAACACGTCACCGGGCTTTTCAATGCGCCGGTCAGCGATCTGAGAGATGTGAATCAGGCCATCCACGCCGGGAACAACCTCGGCAAACGCGCCGAAGGTCATCAGCTTGACGATCCGAACAGTGGCCACATCGCCCACATGGTACTTGCTCATAAACATATCCCAAGGATTGACGCTGCGATCCTTCACGCCCAGAGAGATCTTGTGCTTTTCGGGGTCAAAGGAAATGACATACACTTCCAGAGTGTCGCCCACCTTGCAGACCTCAGCGGGAGTCTTGATGCGGCTCCAGCTCAGCTCGGAGATATGAACCATTCCGTCCACGCCGCCGATGTCCACAAACACGCCGTAAGCGGTCATGGACTTCACGGTGCCGGTATAGTGCTTACCGACCTCGATGCTGTTCCAAACTTCCTCCTGCGCAGCCTTGCGGGCCTCGTCCGCCACGGAACGAATGGAACCCACCACGCGGCGGCGGGCACGATTCACCTCGGTAACGCGCAGCTGGACCTTGGACTTGACCATGGTCTCCAGATCAGCGCCGCGGGGCATGCCGCTCTGAGAGGCGGGCACAAACACACGCACGCCCTTGACAGAAACCACGATACCGCCCTTGTTGACCTCGGTAACGATGCCTTCCATAACGGTCTTGTCCTCAACGGCCTGCTCGATGTTCTCCCAGACCTTGACAGCGTCCAGACGCTTCTTAGACAGTTCGGCAAAGCCTTCCACGTCGTTGACGCGGACAATATAGGCCTCGATCTCGTCGCCAACCTTCAGAATCTCCTCAGGCTTGACATTGGGATCGTCGCTCAGCTCGCTGGACTTGATGTACGCGGCCTGCTTCGCGCCCACATCCACCTGAACCTCAGTGGGGCCAATGGCCGTGACGATGCCGGTTACCTTTTCCCCTGTATTTAAAGTCTTAAAAGATTGATTCAGCAGTTCCTCGAAGGATTCCTCGCCGTTTTCAGCGGTCTTGATTTCTTCACTCATCGTTGCATATACCTCCTTAATGATGCCCGCAGGCGTAGAGGCGCCGGCCGTAAGACCTGCAACAGAGCAACCATTGAAAAAATCCGGCGAGAGCTCGTCCGCCTTCTCGATTTGAAGGACGCGCGGGCATCTCTCAATACAAATTTCCGTCAAATGTTTGGTGTTTGCACTTTTACGGTCTCCCACCACCACCATCGCGTCGACCTGTCCGGCAATGAATGCCGCCTCGGATTGACGCTTATGCGTAGCATTGCATATTGTATCAAATATTTTCGAGTTTGTACACTCTTTTTTTAAGATTTTTGCAGAAGTTTCAAAAAGTTCACGAATACAGGTGGTCTGCGCCACCACTGTGACGGGAACCTCCCGCCGCCCGGAGTCCTCCGCCAGCCATGCCCGGACATCTTCCGGCCCGCTGAAAATCAGCGGATGGGAGCAATAGCTGGCCACGCCCAGAATCTCCGGGTGGTGCGGCTCACCAATAATGATACTCTGCCGTCCCTCCGCTTCCGCCTGCGCCACAAGGGATTGAATGCGCTGTACATTGGGGCAGGCCGCGCTGACGCAGTGAACATTCCGCGCCTCCAGTGCGGCGACCACCTCACGCCGCTCTCCATGAGAGCGGAGCACCACCGTCTCCCCTTCCCTCACGTCCTGAGGCACAGCGGCCTTTCGAACGCCCAAATCCTCCAGCTCCGCAATGACGTGGGTGTTGTGGATCAGATCGCCCAGCATGACGCAGCCGCCGCACTCCGCGGCGGTTTTTTTTGCCAACTCCACCGCGCGTTCGACCCCATAGCAGAATCCGGCGCTCTTTGCCAAAATCACTCGCACAGCGGTTTTCCTCCCACGGTCTGGCCGCCCAGTGCATAGGCCGCCGCCAAAACGCCGTCGGCAACCTGCTGAATCTCCTCCGCCGTGCCGTGCCGCCCGGTAATCTGGGGCTGATACGGTTCGCCGAAGATGATGCGAGTCCGATGGAACAGTTTCTTCTCTCCATCCACGAACACCGGGATCAGCGTGGCTCCGGTGCGAATTCCGATCATGGCCACGCCGCCATGTGCGTGGGGTGGAAGCCCATCGGCATAGCCCACGCCGTTGCGGATGGTGGTTCCTTCCGGAAACATCAGCAAATTGTCGCCCGACTTGATAGCCTGCATGGCGGTCTTGACGGATTGGATATCGTTGTTCCCCCGGCTGACGGGGAACGCCCCCACCTTCCGTAAAATCCAGCCCAAAGCCGGATTGTGGAACAGCTCTTCTTTCGCCATGATGTGCAGTCGGTAATTCACCGGCAGATTCAGCGCTACCAGCACCGGGTCCCAGTCGCTGGAGTGGTTGGGGCAGAGGAGTGCGCCGCCGGAAGGCAGCTTGTCCATCCCCTCCACACTCACCGGGTGGAGGAGGCCCGCAATCAGACCCACAAAATAGTAAATAAATACAAAAAAACGATTCAACGGCTTCATCCGATCTTCTCCTCAATCACGCGCAGAAGAGCGGTCAGACTCTCCTCAAAATTCAGCGTCGTGGTGTCCACCACGACGGCGTCCTCCGCCTGCCGAAGCGGCGCGGCAGCGCGGTGTGTGTCGTCCCAGTCCCGCTGAACGATCTCACTGAGCACCTGATCCAGCGGCTCCGGCGTTCCCCGCTGCTGAAGCTCCAAGCACCGCCGCTTCGCCCGCATCTCTGCCGAGGCAGTGAGAAAAATCTTTACGTCCGCGTCAGGTAGCACCACCGTACCGATGTCCCGTCCGTCCATCACCACGCTGTGCTTCCGGGCCAGCTCCCGCTGCATTTCCAGCAGGAACGCTCGAACACCCTCGTGGGCAGAGACAATGGAGGCGTATTTAGAAACTTCCGGCAGACGGATTTCTCTCGACACGTCCTCTCCGTTTAAAAACATGTGCTGAAAGCCGTCCTCGCCATAGCGCAGCTCCACCTCTGCCGACCGCAGCAACTCCAACACCGCCGCCTCATCCTTTGGGTCCGCGCCTCTGCGCCGGACATAATAGCCCAAAGTCCGATAGATGGCCCCGGTGTCCACATACAAATATCCTTTTTCCTTCGCCAGCGCCCGGGCAAGGGTGCTTTTCCCCGCGCCGGAGGGTCCGTCGATGGCGATGCTTACGTTTTTCATTGGAATGCTCCTTATTCCTTGTTCTCCGCCGCCGCAAATCCGGCGGCCCGCCCGGTAGCCCAAGCGATCTGCAGGTTGAATCCGCCGGTATAGGCGTCCACATCAATCAGTTCGCCCGAAAAGTACAAATCCTTTACACACTTTGATTCCATGGTATGGGGATCAATCTCCGATACCTTGACTCCACCGGACGTGACGATGGCATCCTCCACAGGTCTGGGTGCGGCAATATTAATGGAAAAATGCTTTAAAAGCCGTCCAAAGCTCTGCCGCTGCTCCCGGGTGACATCATGAATTTTCTGATGCTTGGGAATCCCGCTGCGCGCCACCATCACCGGAATCAACTTTTGCGGCAGCAGATCGTTCAGCGCATTGCAAAAGTCACTGTTGGCATACTTTTCAAAGTCGCTCAACAGCCGTTTATCCAGTTGACCCTCGTCCAGCGCCGGTTTCAGGTCAATTTCCAGCCGATATGTCTTTTTCCCAAAATACCGCATGTGAGCCGAAGCGGACAGCACGAGGGGGCCGCTGACGCCAAAATGGGTGAACAGCAGCTCGCCGAAATCCGTCTCAATTTTCTTGTTGTTTTCAAAAACCGTCAGACCCACGTTTCGCAGAGACAGGCCCTGTAAGTCCCGGCAGACACCACCCTCTTCCTCCTGAAGCGGAACAAGGGAACCCTGCAAGGGCGTGACTGTGTGGCCCGCCTCCGCTGCAAGGCGGTGCCCGTCTCCGGTAGAGCCGGTGGCGGGATAGGACACGCCTCCGGTGGCCAAGATCACCGCATCGGCGGGCAGGGTCCCCTGCTCTGTCTCTACGCCACGGACTGCACCGTCTTCAATCAAAAGCCGGACTGCCCGCTTGCGGGACAAGATGACCTTCTGCTTTTTCAGCCGCCGCTCCAGCGCGCCGCTGACATCAAAGGACCGGTCAGACACGGGAAAGACCCGCTTCCCCCGTTCCACCTTCAGCGGCACACCCAGCTCCTCAAAAAAGGCCATGGCATCCTGTCCGTCAAACCGGGAAAAGGCGCTGTACAGGAACTTTCCATTGCGGGGTACGTTTACCAGCAGCTCTTCCGTATTCGAGTTGTTGGTGACGTTGCACCGGCCCTTTCCGGTGATGTTCAGCTTTTTACCCAGACGCTCGTTGGGTTCCAGCAGCGTCACAGATGCCCCCCGCTCCGCGGCGGAAATGGCCGCCATCATGCCGGCGGCTCCGCCACCGACTACTACAATCTTTTTAGTCATCGTCCGACTTCCCAAACACACCGTAGGCATCCCAGATATCCTCCAGTTCGGAGAATGTGGCAGACACGTCCTTCCCCATCCGGAAACCGAGCGCCACCAGCAAAGCGTTGACCATAGACATGGGCGCCACCATGGAGTCCACGAAGGAAATCATCTCGCTGGGCGCCAGAACAGACGCACTGGCCATCTGCCCCAGAGGAGACAGTTCATTGTCCGTAATGGCCATAATCGTCGCGCCCCGGTCCTTTGCAAATTTCGCGGTGTTGATGGTGACCTTGGAATACCGGGGAAAGCTAATAGCCAGCATCACGTCGCCGGGACCGATGCGGAACATCTGCTCAAAAATCTCTCCCGCAGCGTTGGACTGCACCAGCGTCACGTTTTCCAGCAGCAGATGCATGTAAAAGTTCAGATACCCCGCCACAAACGAGGAGGACCGCACACCGAGAATATAGATGTGGCGTGCCTTTACCAGTCCGTCCACCACCTGATCGAAGTCCCTGCGGTCTGCCTTGTCCGCCACCAGCCGAAGTTTATCAATGTCAGACCTCATCACAGAGGACAGTACATCCTGTCCGCTCAACATACTGCCCGCCGCCTGAATGCGCTGG
>ERZ781272.1265-NODE-1265-length-10100-cov-3.299652_pt1 | contig 10100 bp, 6 predicted proteins | sample MGYA00375850_ERZ781272 | MGnify/ENA primary metagenome ERZ781272 (study PRJEB29790, sample SAMN06051246) | human gut metagenome | host: Homo sapiens | place: USA: Cincinnati, Ohio | collected 2013-06-21 | study: EMG produced TPA metagenomics assembly of the Gut...
CATGGTAACAATGTCGTCCTGAACGACGCCCGCCAGCTTCACCGTCCCGGCGGCCACAGCCTCCGGCCGCTCTGTCTCCCGCCGCATCACCAGCACGGGCTTTCCAAGGGCGGGAGCCTCCTCCTGTAATCCGCCGGAGTCGGTCAGCACCAGATAGCAGCGAGCCATAAGATTGTGCATCTCGTCAGCAGGCAGCGGGTCAATCAGATGAACCCGGGGCGCACCCCGGAGATACTTGTCCACTGCCTCCCGCACGACCGGACTGAGATGGACGGGATACACCAGCTCCACATCCTCGTTCTCCTCCGCGATCTGGCGCAGAGCCAGCATGATCTGGCGCATGGGATCGCCGTAGTTCTCCCGGCGGTGGCAGGTGACAAGGATCACCTTTTTCTCCTCATAGGGCAGGTGGTTCAGCTCGTCGGTCGCAAATTGATAGTCTTGCCGAATGGTTGTTTTCAGCGCGTCGATCACAGTGTTTCCAGTGATAAACAAATTGTCCCGGATTCCCTCCTTGGCCAGATTGTCCCGGTTGTTCACCGTAGGGCAAAAATTAAGATCCGCCAGCCGGGACACCAGTACCCGGTTCATTTCCTCTGGAAAGGGAGAATACTTGTCATAAGTTCGCAGTCCAGCCTCTACATGGCCAACTTTCACCTGATGGTAAAAAGCGGACAGCGCTCCGGCGAAGGTGGTGGAGGTGTCCCCGTGAACCAGAATCATATCGGGCTTGAGCTTGTCAATGGCCTCGTCCATCCCCAGCAGGCACTTGCTGGTGATGGTGGAAAGGGTCTGCCGGGGAGTCATGATGTCCAGATCCCAATCCGGCTTTAAATCAAATACCTCTAGCACGGAATCCAGCATCTGCCGGTGCTGCGCGGTCACGCAGCAAAGGCTCTCAATGCCCTCCCGCGCCGCCAGTTCTTTGACCAGCGGGGCCATCTTGATGGCTTCCGGCCGGGTGCCGAAAACGCTCATCACGCGTATCTTTTCCATCACTGGTCCTCCTCTTTCTCCCAACCCTCCGGCTCCGGTTCCGCCTTCTCAGATTTTTTCGCCTCGTCCGAAGCGGCGGGGCCGCTTTGCGTCAAAGCCTCTGGCGCATCCTCAACATGGCGACCGTGTTCCTTCAGCTCTTCCATTTCCTCATGAAGCTCCTCACGAACCTCCTTGGGGAACACCACCCTTGCGGCTACCACCGCCACCACGCACAGCGACACAAAGAACATCATGGCCCGCAGCTCACCGCTGGTGGTCAGCACGACGGCGGAAAGTCCCAGAATTGCGGAGATCACGTACAGCGTTGCCACCGCCTGCTTCTGGTTCAGACCCATGTCGATCAAACGGTGATGGATGTGGCTCCGGTCCGCCTGCATGGGGCTCTGCCCGTGGGCAATGCGACGGATGAAGGCGAACGCCGTGTCAAAAATGGGCAGGCCCAGAATCAAAAACGGCACCGCAAAGGAGATGATGGCCCACGATTTAAACAGGCCCTCCACGGACATGCAGGCCAAAATGTAACCTAAAAACGTTGCTCCGGTGTCACCCATGAACATTTTTGCGGGGTTGATGTTATAGGGCATAAATCCGACGCAGGCTCCCACCAGTGCCGCCATGACCACAGCCACCTGCACCTCGCTGACCAGCAGGGAGATCACCAGCACTGTGGTGGCGGAAATGGCGGACACACCGATGGCAAGCCCGTCCAGCCCATCGATCAGGTTTACCGCGTTGGTAATTGCCACGATCCATAGAACCGTCACCGGGATGGAAAGCGGGCCCATATCCCAGTAGGGATTTTCGGAAAACAGATTGGGATTGCTCAGTACGTGAATCAACACGCCGTTCATGGCCGGAATCAGCGCGGCCACGATCTGAACAACGAATTTAAACTTGGCGGGCAGGGGCGTAATATCGTCCACCACACCCAACACCACAATGATAACAGCCCCCAGCAAAATACTGCGGAATTGGTCTGTCATGTCCGCAAACAGCAAAATGCTGACGATGAAGCCCAGAAAAATAGCCAATCCCCCCAGCCGGGGGATGGGGACATGATGCATCCGGCGGTTATCCTTCGGGACATCTACCGCCCCCACCTTATAAGCAAAGGTCTTTACGATGGGGGACGCCAGAAAACTCACCACCACCGCCACGATCAGGGCCAGAAACACCCCGGCCAACATCTGCGTATTGAATAGCATTGTGATAACGATTCCTTTCACCGCGCGCTTTTCGCCCAGCTTCTCGGCGGCGCGCGCCGTAATCAGCGGTCGATGAAGCCGACCTTTTTATAGACCTTGCCCAGCGTCCGGTTGGCAACCCTGGCTGCCCGCTCCGCGCCGTCGCGATAGAAAGACTGAAGTGCCGCCTTATCGGCCAGCAGCCGGTCTGTCTCCTCCCGGATGGGACGCAGCAACTCCACGACGGCTTCCCCCACGGCGGTTTTGAAATCCCCATAGCCCCGTCCGGCAAATTCCGCCTCGATGGCAGTGAAGTCCCGCCCGGTGGCGGCAGAGTAAATCTGCATCAGGTTGGACACGCCCGGCTTTTCCTTGGGTTCGTAGCGTACACAGGCCTCGGAGTCCGTCACCGCCTTTTTGAACTTGCGCAGAATATCCTCCGGCTTTTCCAGCATATAAACGCAGCCGTTTTGATCCTTGTCGGACTTGCTCATCTTGTTCTCCGGGGTGGTCAGACTCATAATCCGTGCGCCCACCTGCGGAATATACGGCTCGGGAATCTTGAATACGCCGCCATAGATTCCGTTGAACCGCTCCGCGATGTCCCGGCAAATCTCAACGTGCTGCTTCTGGTCGCCGCCCACCGGCACCAGATCCGCCTGATAGAGCAGAATGTCTGCCGCCATCAATGCCGGATAGGTGAAAAGACCCGCATTGATGTTGTCCGCGTTTTTGGCGGACTTGTCCTTAAACTGGGTCATACGGGAAAGCTCGCCGAACATGGTATAGCAGTCCAGCACCCAGCCCAGCTGTGCATGGGCCGGAACGTGGGACTGGACAAACAGCGTGTTTTTCGCCGGGTCTAAGCCGCAGGCAATATAGGCCGCCAGCTGGGTCAGTGTGTGCCGCCGCAGATGGGGGGGGCCCTGCCTCACCGTGATGGTATGCATATCCGCCAGCATATAATAGCAGTCGTACTCGTCCGCCAGCGCCGCCCAGTTGCGGATGGCTCCCAGATAAGAGCCAAGCGTCAGGTCGCCGGAGGGCTGGATGCCACTCAAAATTCGTTTTTTCTGTGCCTCGTTTTCCATGATAACACCTCAAAATCTGCCGTCTTCCCAGTTTGGCCATAAAACGGCAATATAACTTGTATATTGTACCACGGCGCAGAAAAAAGTGCAATTGATTTCGGGGATTTTGCTCCCGGCGGACGCCAAATACGGTTTGTCTGCCGGGTAAGAAAGCCTACGGCTCATTTCGTTCCCATCTCCCGGCAAACCGGCGTTGTCTGCGCGCGGCAGGAATTGTGCGGGATAACCCTTGACATTCCGGACGACAGAAGCGATAATTAGCCTGTTAAATGATACATGGAGGTAAATTCATGGCTGTTGATAAAGCATTCTTTGACGAGATGGAGGCCCGGATTCCCAAGGGGAAGGTCCGCACCCGTTTCGCCCCCTCCCCTACCGGCTATATGCATGTGGGGAATTTGCGCACCGCGCTGTACACCTGGCTCATTGCCCGCCACGCGGGAGGTACGTTTATCCTGCGCATTGAGGACACCGATCAGGGCCGTCTGGTAGAGGGCGCCACCGACGTGATCTACAAGACCATGGCGGAGTGCGGATTGAATCACGACGAAGGCCCCGACATGGGCGGCCCCGTAGGCCCCTATATCCAGTCGGAGCGCCGGGACCTGTACGGAAAGTACGCCGAGCTGCTGGTAGAAAAGGGCTTTGCTTATCGTTGCTTCTGCGGCAAGGATGACGCTGCCGAAGAAAATGTGGCAGAGGGCGTATCCATTCACAAGTATGACGGGCGCTGCTCCCGTCTGTCGCAGGAGGAAATTCAGGCCAATCTGGACGCAGGCAAGCCCTTCGTCATTCGCCAGAAGATTCCCCGGGAAGGCAAAACCACCTTCCACGATGTGACCTTCGGAGACATCACCGTGGACAATGACACGCTGGACGATCAGGTACTCATCAAGTCCGACGGGCTGCCCACCTATAACTTTGCCAACGTGGTGGACGACCACCTGATGGGCATTACCCATGTGGTGCGCGGCAGCGAATACCTCAGTTCCGCGCCGAAATACAATCTGCTGTACGAAGCCTTTGGCTGGGAGATTCCCACCTATGTCCACTGCTCCCCCGTCATGCGGGACGCGCACAACAAAATGTCCAAGCGCCATGGCGACCCCTCCTATGAAGATCTGATCGCGCAGGGGTATCTGACCACGGCTGTTTTGAATTATGTTGCCCTACTTGGCTGGGCGCCCAAGGGTGATCTGAGCGAGCAGGAGATTTTCTCTCTGGATCAGCTGGTGGAGGCTTTTGACATTGCGGGGATCTCCAAATCCCCCGCCATTTTTGATCTGGCCAAACTGGACTATTTTAACGCGACCTATCTCCGCGCCCTTGCGCCGGAGGACTTTTCCCGCGTTGCGGAGCCGTATATCCGCCAAAGCGTTAAAAATCCCTCCATTGACGCCGCCGCTATCGCGGCTCTCTTGCAAGCCCGGTGCGAAAAGCTGACGGAAATCCCTGAAAAAGTGGACTTCTTTGACGGACTGCCGGACTATGATGTTGAGTTTTATGTCAACAAAAAATCCAAGACCGACAAGGATATCTCCAAGGCGATGCTCTCCGCCGCCATCCCTGTGCTGGAAGCTCTGCCCGTCTGGGACACCGATCCCATTCACGACGCGCTGATCGACCTTGCCGCGAAGCTGGAAGTGAAAAATGCCACGCTGATGTGGCCCGTGCGCATCGCTGCCGCGGGCAAGCTGGTGACGCCCGGCGGCGCTGTGGAGATCTGTCGGATTCTGGGCCGGGACGAAACGCTGCGTCGGCTGAATCATGGCCTTTCCCTGCTGGGTTGAGTCCCGGTATATCAAACTATAAAATCAGAAAGAATGGGTAACCCACATGAGTAAAATAGTGATTCCCGCCGGATATAAAATGCCCTTAACCAACAACCAGCTCCAGCGCGCCATTGAGTTCATCCATGCCGATTTTCAGAAGAACCTGACGGAGCGGCTGGATTTGCACCGCGTTTCCGCCCCCCTGTTCGTGGACGGGGCCACGGGCTTGAACGACGACCTCAACGGCGTGGAGCGGCCTGTGACCTTTGATATTCCGGACGTTGGGACCGATGGGCAGGTAGTCCACTCTCTGGCCAAGTGGAAGCGTTTGGCGCTGAAGCGGTATGAGTTCAAGACCGGTACCGGCCTGTTCACCGATATGAACGCCATCCGCCGGGACGAAGAGGTGGACAATCTCCACTCGGTCTATGTGGACCAGTGGGATTGGGAAAAGAACATCCGCCGGGAGGATCGAACCCTTCAGTATCTGAAGGATACCGTGCGCACCATCGTCGCCTCCATCTGCGACACTGCCGAGGGTCTGCGCAAAGCCTATCCCGCCCTGACCTTCCGTCCTGACCGGGATGTGTTTTTCATCACCACGCAGGAGTTGGAGGACCGCTATCCCGACCTGACGCCGGGAGAGCGGGAAAAAGCCGTGTGCCAGCATCACCACACCGTGTTCCTGATGCAGATTGGCGGAAAGCTGAAATCCGGCAAGCCCCATGACGGCCGCGCCCCGGATTATGATGACTGGACGCTCAATGGTGACATTCTCATGTGGAATCCCGTTCTGGAGCGGAATTTTGAGGTTTCCTCCATGGGCATCCGTGTGGATGAAGCGGCACTGGACAAACAGCTGACTCTCTCCGGCCACGACGAGCGCAGGACGCTCCCCTTCCACAAGATGCTGCTGGATGGCCAGCTGCCCCAATCCATCGGCGGCGGTATTGGCCAATCCCGGCTGTGCATGCTGCTGCTTGGCTCCTGCCACATCGGCGAGGTACAGGCCAGCCTTTGGGACAAGGAGACGGCGGATGCCTGCGAGCAGGCAGGGATCATCCTCCTGTAAGCGATACCGTCAGCCCTGTGCGGTGTTGAGCTGGCTTTTTAAGAATCGCGGGGACTGCCGTTTGTATCGCCGTCTCCCAATTTTGCAGATTGAGCCATACCCCCACGATACCCTTTCACCAGATAAAAAAACAGCCCGCCGACGCACTGCGTCGGCGGGCTGTTTTGTGCTTATTTCATTCTCAGTTCTTCGCCTGAAACACGGCGGTCATACCCTTATACGTCTCAAAGCAGTCCAGCTTCGCCACCGTCTCAAACGGAGCGTGCATACTCAGTACGGGTACACCCGCATCCAGCGTGGTGATGTTTCGGTTAGCCATATACATGGCCACCGTTCCACCGCCGCCGGCGTCCACTTTGCCCAGCTCCGCGATCTGCCAGAGAACGCCCGCCTCGTCAAAGAGGCTGCGAACATAGGCCACCGTCTCCGCGTCGGCATCGGATGCGCCGGACTTGCCACGGGCGCCGGTGTACTTACAAAGGCCGATGCCGTAGTTCAAATAGGCGGCGTTCCGTTTTTCAAACACATCGGAATAGTTGGGATCAAAGGCCGCCGTCACATCGGCGCTGAGGCAGAAGGACTTTTCAAGGCAAGCCCGAACGGGAACGCCCTGCGCCTCGCACAGATCCTCCATAAAGGTGTCGAACGCAGCGGACTGCATGCCAGTCACGCCGTCGGACCCAATTTCCTCCTTGTCCGCCAGAATGCACACGCCGGTCTTCTCCGGCATCTCCTTCAAATCCAAAAGCGCCCGGAACGCCGCGTAGGCGCAAACCCGGTCGTCGTGGCCGTAAGCGCCGATCATGCTGCGGTCAAGGCCAATGTCGCAGGCCTTCGCCGCCGGGACAGCCTCCAGTTCGGCGGAGGTAAAATCATCCTCCACGATACCGTACTTCTCGTTCAACAGCTGCATCACCGCCAGCTTTACCCGGTCGCTGCCCTCCCCCATCGGCAGAGGACGGCTCCCCAGCAGAAGATTCAGCGTCTCAGCGGGAACAGCCTCGCTCAAAGGCTTTTTGTTCTGCTCCGCACCCAGATGAGGCAGCAGATCAGTGATAATCAGCTTCGGGTCCCCTTCGTCCACGCCGATGTTTACGGAGACAGTTTTGCCGTTTTTCAGAGCCACCACACCGTGCAGCTCCATGGGGATGGTAGTCCACTGATACTTGCGGATTCCGCCGTAATAGTGGGTCTTGAAGTAGCACAGCTCGCTGTCTTCATACAGCGGATTGGGTTTCAGGTCCAGCCGGGGAGAGTCGATGTGGGCAGCGGCAATCTGCACACCCTCGCTGAGCGGCTTTTTGCCCACGCAGGCCAAATACACGCTCTTGCCCCGGTTGCACAGGTATAGCTTGTCTCCCGCCTTCACCTGCATTCCCCGGGAATAGGGCTTGAAGCCCGCCTTCTCCGCCAGTCGCACCAGTTCTGCCGCACACTCTCGCTCGGTCTTACCCGCGTCCAAAAACGCCTTGTAATCCGAGCAGTAGGACTCCATGGCCGCTTCGTCCCCGGAATTAAATCGATCATAGCCGTTTTTTCTGTCGGAGAGCAGCTTTTTCCGCAGTTCCTTCAGCTTTTTATCTTCTTCCATTTGCCTTGTCCTCCTTGATTTGTCCGATCAAACGGTCAAAAAATTCTTTCGCAGTCTCCCGAAATGCCTTCGGGGTGTCCACGGTATTGCTCAGTTCCCGGTCGCACTTATCCCGGTAATAGTCATCCTGCTGCTGGGCTGAAACGCGAAGGCGGGCGTACTTCTCGTCAATGCCATCCCGCTCCATAATCCGCCGGACCCGCATCTCAATGGGAGATGTCACCGCCACCGTGCAGTCGCACAGCTTGTCGATACCGGACTCAAACAGATTCACGGCATCCAGCGCACAGAGCTTGCCCTGAAACGCGGCAATGCGGCGCTCAAGCTCCGGCCGCAGGAAGCGGAACACAATGTCGTTCAGCTGATCCAGCCGGTCGGAATCTCCAAAGACCAACTCGCCCAGAGCTTTGCGGTTCAAGGTTCCGTTGGAGTTGAAAACCTCTGCGCCAAACGCCTCTGCAATGGCGGCCCGCAGTCCGGCGTCCGTGTTCAAAAGCTCGTAATACACCGCGTCGCAGTCCAGCGCCAGTCCGCCCAAATCCTCGCTGGCCTTCAGCGCACTGGTCTTGCCCGCGCCGGTGCCCCCGGTAAGGCCCAGAACAATGCTCTCTTCTTCTACCTCCACGACATGGAATCCCGCCGCCTTTTTCAAGCGATTGCCAATAGCCAGCCCCAGTCCGCGATTGTCCGGACACTGGGCCAAAATCTCGGTCACACTGCTCTCGTCAAAGGTCCGCAGCACGTCAAATACCCGCTGGGCCTGAACCTCCTTGTCGTTCACAGGCCCGAGCAGATGCGTCTCGTGGCCCTGAAACAAAGATTCGAACTCGTCAAAGCAGATCACGCCGCTGCCCGCTGTCATCCGCTGAACCATGGTCTGAGCCGTCCGCCGGGGGTTTCCGGTGAACACGGTGACAGGCGCCTTAGGCGCATAATGGCGGTACTTCATGCCGGGGGCTTTTGGCTGTTCGCCCTCCTCCAGCGGGGCGGTAACCGCTTTATCCACATCTATCTCGCCCAGCACCCGCTGCAAGTCCTCCAGCGGCAGTCCGCCGGGACGGAGCAGGCGGGGCGGCATCACCGTCAGGTCCACAATGGTGGATTCCACGCCTACGGTGCAGGGGCCTCCGTCCACAATGCCCTCAATTTTGCCGGACATATCCTCCATCACATCCTCCGCCGTGGTGCAGCTGGGTCGGCCGGAAGTATTGGCGGAGGGCGCGGCGATGGGAACACCCGCATAACGGATGATGGCCTGCGTCACCGCGTGGGCCGGGCACCGAACGCCCACGGAATCCAGCCCCGCTGTGGTCACATCGGGAACAATGGATTTCCGCTTTAAAATCATAGTCAGCGGACCCGGCCAGAAATTTCGCGCCAGAGTATACGCCAGCGGCGGCACATCCTCGCAGAATCGGGGCAGCCACTGGGCGGAGGGGACGTGGATGATGAGGGGATTGTCCTGCGGGCGGCCCTTCGCCTCAAAAATACGGCGCACCGCCTCCGGGTCCAGCGCGTTGGCGCCCAAACCATACACCGTCTCCGTGGGGATGGCCAGAAGTCCGCCGGTGCGGATGATATTCGCCGCCATCTCGATTTTCTCCTCCACGATACGCTGCTGTCCCTTGATGTTTGTTAAATCAATAAATTTTGTCTCCATGTGGTCATACCTTCTATTTCACACGGGTCGCACCCGCTTTTATTTCTCCTGTTTTCTCAGCTTTTCCGCCGTGTCGGCGGCAATCAGCCCGTCGATCAACTCGTCCAGATCGCCGTCCATCACAGCGTCCAGTTTATAGAGCGTCAGTCCGATGCGGTGATCCGTTACCCTGCCCTGCGGGAAGTTATAGGTGCGGATGCGTTCGCTCCGGTCGCCGCTGCCCACTTGACTGCGCCTCTGCGCCGCCTGTGCTGCGTCCTGCTTGGCCTTTTCCGCCTCATACAGCCGGGAACGGAGCACCTTCATCGCTTTGTCTTTGTTTTTGTACTGACTCCGCTCATCCTGACATTCTACCACCGTGCCCGTAGGCAGATGGGTGATGCGAATAGCGGATTCTGTTTTGTTGATGTGCTGGCCTCCCGCGCCGGAGGAACGGTAGGTGTCGATCTGCAAATCGCCGGGGTCAATGGAAAACTCCACCTCCTGCGCCTCCGGCAGCACCGCCACAGTGGCTGCGCTGGTGTGGATGCGCCCGGCAGACTCCGTCTCCGGCACCCGCTGGACCCGGTGAACGCCGCTTTCAAACTTGAACCGGGACCAAGCCCCGTCGCCGTTCACCAAAAAGCTGATTTCTTTCACACCGCCCAGTTCCGTGCGGTTTTCACTGACCACGTCCACGGAAAAGCCTTTCCGCTCGGCAAACATGCTGTACATGCGGAAGAGGGACGCCG
>ERZ781272.1267-NODE-1267-length-10076-cov-3.258258_pt1 | contig 10076 bp, 8 predicted proteins | sample MGYA00375850_ERZ781272 | MGnify/ENA primary metagenome ERZ781272 (study PRJEB29790, sample SAMN06051246) | human gut metagenome | host: Homo sapiens | place: USA: Cincinnati, Ohio | collected 2013-06-21 | study: EMG produced TPA metagenomics assembly of the Gut...
AGTAATTTTTTTTTTGGTTTTTTTTTTTTTTTAAATTTTATTTTTTAATATTTTAATAAAGACGCCCGCCGTACCACATGCTGGGTCGCATATTTTATCTTCAGCTGATGGATCCATAAGTTCAACCATCATTCTTATTATGTGTCTTGGTGTTCTAAACTGTCCATTTACTCCTGAGGTTGCGAGTTTTGATAGAAGATACTCATATAAGTCACCTTTTGTATCTGCATCATCCATGTTTATACCATCAATAAGCCTAACTGATTCCTGAAGTAAGGAAGGCTTTGGTATCATAAATACAGCATCCTTCATTTCTGCTGTAAAGCTTGAGTCTTCTCCTCCCAATGATTTTATAGCTGTAAAAACCTTTTGTGATACAACATCAAACATCTTCTCTACTTCTAAATGCTTAAATTGGCTCCACTTTAATAGTTCCCAGCTAAAATCAGCTTCAAATTTCCCATCTTCTTTTAACTTTTCAGTTAATTCCATAAATAATGATTTAAATGGTCTACCTATTCTATTTGCTCTCTTTTCATTAGCATTATCTATATCATCTAATCTCTTTATGAATAATAGATATGATATTTGCTCTATTACAGTCAGAGGGTTAGATATTCCCCCTGACCAAAAGTTATTCCATAGTTTATCAATTTTGCTCTTAATTTCTGCATTTAACATTTCTTCAGTTCCCCTCTACATTTAAGATATAACACTTACTTTGAATGGTGCTATCAAATCAAATACCTCATCAGCCATTCTTCCAAATATGCCGTCAACTCCATTTGGATTAAAGGATGTATATGGAGCTGTGAATAATGCTGCAAAGGATATTCCTTTATTCTTGGCAATATCATTTTTAATTATTTCTAAAGTCTTAATCTGAGTTGCACTCATCTTATTATGATGCTTTTGAATGAACTCTTCAAACCTTTTATTTAATTCTACTTCATCAACACCAACAAACTTTCTAATAATGCCAACTATATCCTCTTTATCTATATCAGTTTTACTTGAAAGCTCGTCTATACTATAAATAAAATCATCTCCAAATATTGAATAGATACTGTCAATCTCAGTTTGAGAAAGCTTTTCCCCTTTTCTAATTTTATGAATTACTAGCTGGTCCTTTAATCTATCTTCGATAGCTGTTCTTACTCTTTTTTCATAAGGTTCCATATTAGCTCCATAAAGTACAGAGCCAGCACTTATTTCTTTTACTACTGCTCCAGTATCTTTTATATCAATCACTACAAAATGTCCTACTGTAGATCCCTTATGTTTCATTAAATCTCTTAAATCTATTCTTATTTGCTCAAGCTTTTCATAACTAAGATTATCCCAACCTGAAGGTTCTAATAGTGATTTTATAAGTTCTCTCTTGCCATCAAACTGATTTATATTTGTTTTTAATCTTGCCAGCTTCTCCATTGTGGCATTGATTTCTCTAACTAATCCATCCTTATCATTGGTCTCAAAGTATTGAAGTATTCTATAAATTGAGTTATCAAATAAAATAGCATCTTGATTGTCCTTTGCTTCAATCCATTGTATCAGTGGAGCTATCTCTAATTTCAGCTTCTTAATGAAATCTTCACTCAAATGACTCCAGTATTCCTCTTTTTTAACTTGCTCTATCCTCTTTCTATTCTTCTTTATTTCAATACTCTCTGATGGAAGTTCATCTATATCTACTTTCAGCTTTTCTATAAAAGCATTACATATATCCACTTTGTTTTTTGACTTATAAACTTCTAAAAGCTTGCACATAAGTTCAAATCTAACCTGCATAGAGGTTTTTTGAGGACTTGGTACAAATCCTTTTGGATTCATCTCAAAGAATTCAAAGTTCTTGTAGCAATCAAAGATAGCAAATTCTTTTTTATCTACGCCATCTCCAAACAAATCATCACATCTTCTAGTTCCTCTACCTATCATTTGCCAGAACTTAACCTTTGAATAAATAGGCTTTGCAAATACCATGTTAACTATCTCAGGTACATCTATTCCAGTATCTAATAAATCTACAGATATAGCTATTCTAGGGAATTCTTCATTTTTGAAGTTTTCTATAAGTATTTCTTTATCCTTAATACCTGAATAAATTACAGCAGTCATCTTACCTTTATATTGAGGGTACATCTCATTAAATAAAGAATCTAAAAGATTGGCGTGACCTTTATTTTTTGCAAATATAATAGTCTTACCTAAATGGTCTCCTACCTTGATCCCATTATCCATCAGTGTTTTTAATATATATCTATTAGTGTCCTTATTGGTTATTTGCTTTTCTAAAGCATCTTTATCAAACTCAAAAACTTCACCATCATAACCTTCTTCATCTACCTGTCTTCTTTGCTCTTCTGTCATTTGACTGTACTTTATTCCTTTTCTTAAGAAGTCAGTGGTAGCATCAATTACTCTTGGCTCAATAAGATATGGTGGTATATGACTCCAAGCTTGATCTACAGAAAAATTAAAAGTAGGATCTTCAGTCTCACAATTGAATAAATCAAAAGTATTTCTTTCTATAAAGTCTACAGGTGTGGCTGTAAGCCCTATAATATGAGCATCAAAGTATTCTAATATATCTCTATAGGTCTTATATATACTTCTATGTGACTCATCACAAATAACAAGATCAAAGAACCCTACACTAAACTTGCTATAATAATTAATCATAGTTTGGTATGTTGAAAAATAAAGAGTAGCTTCTCTATTTTCTGAGTTTTTGCCGGTAAACCTGCAGGATATTTGTTCAGGCATAAAGGTTTTGAAACTGTTCTTGTCCTCTTTAGCTTGTCTAACAAGCTCATCTCTATCGGCTAAAAATAGCACTCTCTTAGCCCAATTTGCTTCCATCATACCTTTGGTTAATGCTATAACAGTTCTAGTTTTTCCTGTTCCTGTTGCCATTACTAAAAGAGCTTTTCTATGACCATTAGAATATCTTTCATATACTCTTTTAATACCTTCTATTTGATATGGTCTTCCAGCAATATTTTTATCTATCTCAACTTTATTTAAATTTTTCTTATACTTATGCTTAAAGAATAGCTCTTCTAAATCTTCTAAAGTATAGAATCCCCAAATCTGCCTTGGCTCACTATGCATGTCATCCCACATATATATTTCATATCCATTTGTATAGAAAACTATTGGGCGAATTCCATAATCTCTTTCAATAGTATTAGCATACTCAACTGCCTGCTGGCGACCTATAATAGGATCAACTGACGATTTTTTAGCCTCAACAACAGCAACTGGTTTGCCTTTTTTATTAAACAGTACATAATCAGCAAAGCCTTTTTTGCCTGTTTCTTTATGGTTCTCAAGAGGAAGCTCTAATTTAACTAATTCAGTATTATTAACATCCCATCCTGCATCCTTCAGCATTATATCTATTAACTTCTTCCTAGTTTCTGCTTCATTGAGGTCTAAGCTAACTTCAGTCTCTTTTTCTACAGCTTTATCTTCTTCAGTTACAACTGCTGTTTTTACTTCTTCCTCAACGCTCTTTACTTCCTTATTATGCTCTTCCTTAATTTCTTCCTTTTCCTTAGCATAATCCTCTATATTATATACAGGTGCTTTAGATTCAGCCACCTTTGGCATTTTAAAGGTTAATGGTTTTATTGAAGTATCCTTTGTTACTTTTATATAAAACCATGCTGCTACCTTATACATAGAAACTAAACACTCTAAAGCATCCTTTTTATTTTCATACCCTTCATGGTTAGCCTTATTGCCATAACGTCTTACTATGTCAAATAAGTCTGGAATAGCTCCATTAATACCTGTAGTTCTTAAAAGCTTAATTTTATCATCTTGAGATGCAAATTTAGGTATTTCAACTTTCAAAGCTGTAAGTATATGATCAATTATTTGCTCTCCAAACATACGCATCTTTAACATTGATGCGTTATTATCTGTATGTATATAATTTTCTGCTTGGCTACCTAACTTTGCTAACGTTGTCCATTTCTTATTTAAAAAAGTAAAATTAGACATCTAAATCCCCCTCATCTTAACTTGGTTAATTCAAATAGATACAGCCACTTATTTTGAATTATAAAACAGCTGTTCATTTGAACTAATAGTGTTATTCTGCGTTAACCCCTTTATTTTTACTAATATCCTCTTTCTTTCTGGAAGCCTTACGTCCCACTCGTCCATCTACAGGTTTCTCAACCTCCTGTGGTATAAGCCAAACAGAAGCCTTTTTAACTGCTCCTTCTATGCGCCCCTGTGAACACAATAGTTGAACACGCCTTGCAGTAATTCCCCATTTATCTGCTGCCTCTTGAGTAGTTATATATTCGATCATATTTAGTGCACCTCTACTTTTTGGTGTATATAATAATATTTTATTCGTTTTGACGAAATCATTCAATATATTACACAAAATTTGTAAAAAATGCTAATTATATTTTTAAGGCTTTAATATTAAAATCAGAATTTACTAAGGCTTCTCCTCAGTATAATGATAAAGTTATTAAAAATGATTTGATTGTCTAAGGCTCTACCAATAGAAAACATACTTTTCTTAATTTCGTTTTGTTTCTCTAAATTATCAAAACATGTCGGATTTGACACATTATTTTACATTGTTGACTTTTGTTGTCATGCGTTATATTGTTATATTGCTAAATCATATTCAAAATATTATTTTAATAGCCTAGGAGGTGTATGATGAATGAGTGGATTTGCAACTGCGATGCAAGCAATAATGAAGTAATAGGAATGACTATAGGTATTCAAATAGTGAACACAACAACATCTAAAGAGTTTCTTTTTTCTGAGTGCATAGGACCTTGTGGTGATTCTAATTATGCCGAAGCTCAAGCCATTATTAAGTCTTTGACAAAGCTTGCAGAACTTTGTAAAAAGGATGATATTATTACTATCTATGGTGACAACCAAGATGTAATTGGTAAAGTGAATAAAATAATAATTCGAGGCATGAAAAAGACCAAAAGAAAGCCACCTGAATATGTACTTAATATCATCAATCTTATGTCTAATTTTCAAAATATAGAATTAAAATGGATTCCAAGAAATCTTAATCACAAAGCTCACTATCTAAGCCAAGAACCATTCTTAGATAAGTACACTGAGTATAGATCAAAGAAAATCAATGTTAAATACATCAACGATAATATTTTTTTAGCTCAAAGTAGTAAAGATAAAAATATATATTATACTGTTGATTTAGAGCTTTGCACATGCACCTGCCGCTTCTTTAAATTACAACATTGGTGGGAGAGAAAAAAGTGCAAGCATATCATTGCTGCTGAGAGCTATATAAATAATCTTTAGACTTCAATATATAAAGGAGAAATATTAAGTGCCAAAAAGAAATGAAAATTTTGAAACAATGTTTAATGGACACAAAAGCACTACTGGCAAATCAAGAGTAATAAAACTAAAGGCTGAAGAATCTATTATAGAAATTAATAGTGTTCACCTTCCATTCATAGCTGAATATAAAGGCGAGAAGTTAAAAAGTATATACTATAAATGGATTAATCGAACAGGGAAACCTGCTCAAAGAGGTGCCTATGTTTCTGGACATGAAGAATTTGGAGTTCCTACTTTAAGAGATTTAGACATCTTAGCTGCATTGCAAAGCATATTTATAAAAAATAAAACAAAGAACGGTATCTGCATATTAAAGACAGATTTCATCTTTGAAGAAGATCTAAACATAGATTTTACAATTAATGCTTTAGCAAAAGAATTAGGCTATAAAAGTTTTATAAATAATACGGTTCGTAATAATATACAAAATAGTATAGAAACTCTTTTGGCAACAAACATTGTTAATTGTTATGATGGCGGAATATACAACATCAAAATCAAAAATTATATTAAAGATACTTCAACAAAATATAAGTACATAGAAAGATGCACAAATTACTACAATTCAGATATAACGGATAACTTAAAGCTTAATAATATAAGTAAAATAAAGCTAAATAGCTTCTTCTATAATATGATTATTAATGGACCTTTTCTTGTATATAATAGAGAAAATTTAAGATTAACTAATAATCTTACTGCAAGGAAACTTTATTTGCTAATTTCACTGTGGATGCATAATAAAAGTGGTTTAACTGTCTCAATTGATGATTTAATAGAATTTGTCCCAGTAGCACAAAGTGAATTAAAATACCAAAGGCAATATATAAAAAAAGCTTTAAATATATTACATGAACGAAAAATATTTAATGTTTTATACTTACCTGATAATAAATATAAAATTGAAGTAATATAAAGTATCCCATATAGTTTTTAATTTACACAGGAAAGCAATTAGCTTCTAAATGTTTTCCTGTATAAATTAAATGTCAAATCCGACATAACCATTTCTATTATAATTAATTACAGGTTTGGTTTCTTACATTTATTATCTGTATTAATCATATTAATATGAATACTTTTTTAAAGAAATGTCCTCAGCTATCCCCTGTGTCAAATTTGACACACCACTTACACAATATATTCTCGATATTCTCTAACAGCAACTATCAATATGTTTTATCTTAAAAAATATATAACTAAAAAGAAAACAAGTAGCTCCAACTACTTGTTCTCGGATTAATTTTACAGCACTGACAGAAGCCAACGGCTCTATCCACTTATTATTATATCAAAATAGTTAAAATTATAAATATCTATTTTAATAATATATAGCTTCAATTCGCTTATTTAGTTATAAAATTACGTATATTTTTTTCCTAGTACCAGGCTATATCAATTAAAATGTATTTCTTAGTTTCATGCCCCACCCCTCTAAAGATATGAGTGGTTCATTTTGACCCAAATGAAAATGTATAATAAATAGTAATCAAATGACAAAAACTAATATACATCTCTCTCATCTATGCTTTCTTACGGTTAGTATCTGTAAGAATCATATCAATAGTATTAGTTTACATAGAGATGATCCCGTGTATTCTGTACCCTTCGTCAAATTTGACGCACCCCTCTCAACTAAATTTCCTATATGCTCTAGTGACAAATACCAATGTATTTTGTCTTTTAAAAATGATTCACCGCTTGTATTAATATCATGAACCTTATAATATCCCACTTCACTTATATATCTATAAAATCACATATATTTTCTCTCGGTACCAGGCTATATAAATCAAAATCCAATTCTTAGTTTCATGCCCCACCCCTTTATTGAATTACATGGTTCATTTTGACCTATCCAAAGCCTTCGGCTTAATTCACAACAGCTTAATCTAATTTGGATTATACCTTAAACCTTTTTTTAACTATTCATCTTCCTTTTTCAGATTAATGATTTAGCCCTTAGCAGGGCACTGGTGGTTCTTTTTTAACTTTTTATAAGTATGCTTAAACCTTTATAAAGCTCAACCTTATTTAAAGTATTGAATAACCATTAATATTTATATCTAAAGGAGGATTCATAATGAAATCAACTGAAAAATCTATTAAAACTTCAACTCTAATTAATCAGAAAGGTCTTAAAAAGATTAATCCTAAGCATGACTATAAGGCTGAATACACAAGACTTTTCCCTACTAAGATGTCTAGTTCAAACTTCTTATCTTTCTACACCCTTCATATATTAGCCAAACAAAACAGACCTCTATATGGCAAAGAAATACTAGCCTTCCTGCAAGACACAATAGGATCTGCAGTTTGGAAGCCATCACATGGAACTCTCTATCCGATTTTAAACAAGCTCACAGCAAACAACCTTATTGAGAACATAAAGATAGAGGAAGATAAGAAGTATTATGCAATTACTGAGCTTGGAAGAGAAGAATTAGAAATAAAAATGATGGAGTTTAAGCCTATGATAATTGAATCCTATAAGTTCTTTTCTAAACTTATTGAAGAAATATATGGTTTCAATGAGGATCAAAATGGTACACCTACTTATTAAAATACGTTTATAGCTATTATAGTGACTTAAGAAGTAAACCCTGAAAGCTCCCTTACACTTACTATATCATAAAGCCAAAATATTATTCTCTTAAAGGAATAGCAAAAAGCCTATTCCTTTATAATCATCTACAAATGTCTATAAGGTAGACAAATATATAGATAAATGTTTATCTTCAAATATTTATCTACAAATGTTTATAGAAATATATCAACATAGAATTGGTTCAAAATGATCTTCTGGTGTTTTGTGATGCTATCTTTATATCTACTCTCTTTGCACTAAGGTATAGTGGCGATCAAAATGAACCTATGTATCAAAATGACACAAATATGATTAATAAATATAGACATTGCTATGTAATACTTATGGCAGGTTCAAAATCGGCCAAGCTATATATAATACCTGCTTCTCAACAGCAACGTAACTTAGTAGTAATTATAAAAACAAAAGCTCCCTCATAGTTATATTTGTGAGGGGGCTTCTCCTTATATATTATGCTATATAAAGCGTTATACGCTTTATTTAAGATCTATTTAATTAAAAGATATGTTTTATATTACCTATGCTAATTCAATATATTCTAGAGGGCGTATAGCTACTCCAAAGATCATAATAAACCAATAATAATATTTTTATTACCAACTTAATTGTATAGTCGTTAAATCTAAAAATTATTAAAACAGTATATATTCTAAAAACTAAGCTCTGACGGCTCAAGTTTGAGCCATCAACATTTATATAATTAATATCTATTCCCCTTATATATTCTTTGAGGAGTAGACTTATAAAATAGCATATCTTTGAATATATTACTTTCCTTATATGTTGCAATTTCTCTTTGCTGTACTTCTGGTAAAGCTTTTATAATATCATCTATCCGAATAGGCTCTACTTCAGTATCTGCATATAAATAATTGCATCCTGAATCCAAAATATAATCCAAGCACTTCATTTTCATATAATCACTAGGTTTCTTCTTATGATAATTATTGATGTTTTCATGTTGAATTATAGACCAGTAATCTTTCATAGTTTCTTTACTCAAGCCTGAATTAGTTCTTATTAGTTTTCTTAAAGCATTAGGGGTTAATATTCTCTTATGTAAATTTAATCCTTCTAAAGCACTCTTTATAATTTTAAGTTGATAATTAATGTTAAATACTTGTTCAAAAGTCCCAACTCTAGTCATACAAGCAGACTCTTCAAATGTCTTAGAACTTCCTTGACTAATAATAACAGGTTTAAAATCATTATAAATACTATCTCTACCCTTTGTAATTTCAATTCTCAATACATCTTGACCTGGCTTAAGATTAATAATACTAACCTCTTTAAATAAGTCAATTATATTAAAGTTATCATTACACTCTCTAAGTTGTAAGAGTTTATAATAAACCTTAATTACTACATCACTCGATTCAAGCTTTGCCCTTATAGGTACATAATATCTAGTCTTCCCTCCGGTATCATATGCCTTAGCTAAATAGTATTTTGGTGTTGAAGAAGTCTTTTTTAACACTGAATATATTGCATCAATTTTACCCTTATCATCAATAATATCTGTATTACACTCAAATGTAGATACACACCAAAACCTTAAATGAGGAGCCATTGTTAGATCTAATATTGGCCATACCTTGAAGGAGATTTTTTTAAACAACTCCTGCATATTTACACAAAACAAAGAGCAAATATTTGTACCTCCCATTATTTTTGGAATGTTCAATCTAAGTCTTAACTCTCCGTTATTATAATCAGGATAATACCTTATATAGATACCTGAGTCTTCTATGTCCATTTGATAGCTATAACCTTTATAATCGTTATTCTCAGGAGGAATATATCTAAAAACACCAAAATTACTAATAAAGATTTCATCCTCTAGCAACTTGTTCGTTATACCACTTCTATTAATCCTCAAGCCATTTATATATATTTCAACAGCATCTATAGCCATAAATACACCTCCATATAAAAACATATCCCCCCATTTTTATACCCCTTAAAACCTTGATATATCTAGCTTTATATATACTATACTCATATCTATCTGGGACTTATCATATAGCAAATACACTTCTATAAAATAATCTCTTCTAATTCCCTAATCAATAACTCATCAGTTATTGGTTCATTTTGACCCTTTCCT
>ERZ781272.1268-NODE-1268-length-10072-cov-2.987022_pt1 | contig 10072 bp, 10 predicted proteins | sample MGYA00375850_ERZ781272 | MGnify/ENA primary metagenome ERZ781272 (study PRJEB29790, sample SAMN06051246) | human gut metagenome | host: Homo sapiens | place: USA: Cincinnati, Ohio | collected 2013-06-21 | study: EMG produced TPA metagenomics assembly of the Gut...
CAAAATGGATTTGCGCTTTCTGCCCCCAGTCATATCCTCGCCATTGCCAAGATACAGATAATCTCCAAGATGAATTGCTTCCGTACACAATGCAAGTGTCGGCTCGCAAACAATGCTCGCGCGCAGCTTTGTCAGCTCTCCCTCCGGTTTCTGTGGATAATTCTTATATAGAAAATCACTTGATATGATCTCAAGTACCGCATCTCCCAAAAACTCCAGACGTTCGTTATCTGATAATTTTTTCATATGCTTCTCATTGGCATAAGAACTGTGTGTCAAAGCCTGAACCAGCAAATGCTCATTTTGAAACTGATATCCGATTTCCTTTTGAAATGTCTTAATATCTGCCACGATGTTTTCCTTTCCTGCTTGATTTAAAAGAAGGAGTCCTCTCATCGGACTCCTTACACATTCTTAGTTATTATTCAGTGCACTCTTAATCTGCTCAACTGCATCCGCTACTGTAACAATTTTCTCAGCCTGCTCATTTGGAATCTCGATATCAAATTCTTCCTCAAGACCCATAATAATCTGGAACACATCCAGAGAATCAGCTCCAAGATCATCAATAAATGTTGTATCCATTGTGATCTCATTCTCATCTACATTTAACACTTCCACAATAATCTGTTTTAATTTTTCGAATTCCATAACTTTTCCTTCCTTTCTATTGTTCGTTTTCCTGTGCGTCAACAATTCTTTCTTTGATGATTCCGTTAATATTTTCTTCACGGAATGTCACGCACTGATAAATGGAATTTGTAATTTCTTTTGCCTTGGAGCTTCCGTGTGTCTTCACAACCAGACCATTCAGTCCAAGAAGGGGCGCTCCACCATATTCACTGGCATCAAAATCTTTCAATGTCTTCTTGAGCGCCGGCAGTGCAAGCGCAGCTCCAATCTTACTCTTTAAGGTACTCATTAGTCCATGCTTGATGGCTCCAACCAATGTGGAGCTGAGTCCCTCATATAATTTAAGGATTACGTTTCCGACAAAAGCCTCACATACGATAACGTCTGCTCCACCATGTGGAATCTCACGTGCTTCGATGCTTCCGACAAAATTAATGTCCTTACAGTCGCGAAGCAGTGGAAATGTCTCCTTAACCAAAGCATTGCCCTTCTCTTCTTCCGCACCAATATTGACAATTGCCACACGCGGATTTTTCACACCGACAACGTTCTCCATATAAATAGAACCCATCTGTGCAAACTGAAGTAAATGTTCCGGACGCGCATCTACATTTGCGCCACAGTCAATCAGAAGTGAAACGCCGGACTCTGTCGGAATCAGTGGCGCCAATGGCGGACGACGGATTCCTTTGATTCTGCCGACAATCGTCTGTCCTCCTACGAGCACAGCACCAGAACTTCCTGCCGAAACAAAAGCATCTGCTTCTTTTTGTTTTACCATATTCATAGCAACCACCATAGATGACTGCTTCTTTTTGCGAATTGCCTGTACGGGTGGCTCCGCCATCTCAATAACTTCCGGTGCCTCCACAATCTCAATTCTGTCCTTCGGATACGGATATTTGTTCAATTCTTCCTGTACAACATCTGTCTGTCCTACCAGATAGACTTTGATGTCCTCACGGGAAGTAACCGCATCCACCGCTCCCTTGACAATCTCTGCGGGCGCATTGTCTCCACCCATCGCATCGAGAGCTACCTTCGTAATAGTCTGCATGGTTTCTTCCTCCTTATGCATCTATTAGAAATAGTACTATATATCATTTCATAAATCAACGATAAATTTATTGGATTTCACGTTAATTTTGGGTTATTTTGTAATCAGCTCCGAGTCATCACTTCGGACAAAAAAATCAAGAGCCCGACGCTTGCGTCGAACTCTTGATTCTTTCATGTTCATCCTTAATTAATCCTGTGGAATGATCTCTTTTTTGTTATAAGATCCACAGTTCTTGCATACTCTGTGAGGCATCATTAATTCGCCGCACTTGCTGCACTTTACTAAGGTTGGAGCAGACATTTTCCAGTTTGCTCTTCTCTTATCTCTTCTTCCCTTAGAAGATTTATTCTTTGGACAAATTGACATTTGTTTACACCTCCTTAAACTTGTTAAATATATCTTGGATTGCTGCCATTCTTGGATCAAGCTCTGTTCTCTGGCAACTGCAGTCTCCCTTATTCAAGTTCATACCGCAGACTTTGCAAATTCCTTTGCAATCATCCTTGCACAGAACTCTCATTGGCCAGTTCACCAAAATCTCGGCGTAGACAAGTTTATCTACATCCAGTTCAAACCCAATCAGGTAATCCGGTTGTTCCATCTCATCATCCACAAGACCATCTTCTTCTATGCGAAGCTTCTTATCAATGTCGAAATGGATCGGTGTCCGAACTTCTTCAAGGCACCTTGCACACGGAATCATAACTTCGATATCTACCGTACCGCTGATGAACACAGTTGCATTCTCCTCGTTACAGATATGAAGCGTTACCGGTGCTTTGCTGATGATAGGAAAATTTCCTAACCTGGAACGAAACGCATCAAGTGTAATTTCCGCTTCCTGTGTCAGCTCCTTGTTTATGGATTTCGTAATCATTGAAATATCAATATTCACAGTATTCTCCTATTCACACCTAACCAATTATACATATGGTATCTTTGTTTGTCAACAAATTTTTACAACTATTTGCAAGTATTTTTACTTTACACCATTTTCTTACTTAACGAGTGCAACTGTCTCGCGGCAGATTGCAAGTTCCTCGTTGGTAGGAATCACGCATACAGTCACTTTTGAATCCGGTGTGGAGATAACCTCTTCTACACCACGGACATTATTTTTCTCTTTGTCGATTTCGATTCCAAGGTATCCGAAGTATGCAAGAATTTTCTCACGGATGAAAGATGTGTTCTCACCGATACCTGCAGTAAAAGCGATTGCATCTACTCCGTTCATTGCTGCTACATATGCTCCGATATATTTTGCTACACGGTAAGCAAATACCTCACATGCATCGATTGCTCTCGGGTTGCCCTCATTGTAAGCAGCCTCAAGATCACGGAAGTCACTGGATACACCGGACATTCCTTCTACACCGGACTTCTTGTTGAGTACTTCCATCATTCCGTCGATGTCAAGATTCTCTTTCTTTGCAATAAACTCCATGATAGCAGGATCGATATCACCGGAACGTGTTCCCATAACAAGTCCCTCAAGTGGAGTCAGTCCCATGGATGTATCAACACACTTACCATTTACCACTGCGGAAATGGATGCTCCGTTTCCGAGATGTGCAACAATAATCTTGGAATTGTTCAGATCCAGATTCAAGAACTCTGCACAACGCTTGGATACAAAACTGTGGCTTGTTCCATGGAAACCATATCTTCTTACTTTGTATTTCTCATAATATTCGTATGGCAGGCCATAAAGATATGCTTTTCTAGGCATTGTCTGATGGAAAGCAGTATCAAACACACCAACCATCGGTACATTTGGCATCAGTTCCTGACATGCACGGATACCGATTAAGTTTGCAGGGTTATGAAGTGGTGCAAGTTCGTTACACTCTTCTACCTTCGCAAGTACTTCTTCATTTAAAACTACAGACGCAGCAAATTTCTCGCCACCATGCACTACACGGTGTCCTACTGCATCAATCTCACTTAAATCCTTTACCGCACCACTCTTTGGATTGTGCAGTGCTGTAAGAACCATCTGAATGGCTTCTTTATGTGTTGGCATAGGAGCTTCGGTAATCTCCTTGTCCATTCCTTCTTTCTGATATACGAGTCTTCCATCGATACCGATTCTTTCACATAAGCCCTTGGCAAGTACCTCTTCTGAATCTGAGTTGATCAGCTGATACTTAAGGGAAGAGCTTCCACAATTGATTACTAATACGTTCATTTGCATTCTCCCTTGTCAATTTAGTTTGTGATTTTACACAACAATCTGTCCCTATTATAAACATATTTCTGCCCGCATACAAGTGGAAATATTGGAAATTATATGCTATGATTCTAAAAAAAAACAAAGGGGACAATTATGAAAGTCGCAGGCGTCATTGCAGAATACAATCCATTCCATAACGGACACAAATATCAGCTGGAACAGATCCGTCAAAAAACAAAAGCGGACTATATCATCGTTGCGATGAGTGGAGATTTTCTGCAGCGGGGCGTCCCTGCCCTGACGGACAAATATACCCGTTCCCGGATGGCATTATTTGCTGGTGCAGATCTTATACTGGAACTTCCTGCGGTATGGGCAACTTCTTCCGCAGAATATTTTGCCGCAGGCGGTGTCGCACTCCTCGGAAAGACCGGTGTTGTCGATCATCTCTGCTACGGATGCGAGACGGTGGATACCGATCTGTTTCATGCGATTGTCTCTGTTCTTTCTGAAAATCTTTCCGTAAACCCTTCTGCGGGTTCCGGAAAATTTCAGAAATATCTCTCTTCTCTTTTAAAAAGCGGAGCGTCTTTTCCAGCCGCACGCAGCCAGGCAGTCGCTGCCCGTCGGCCGGATATACCTTCCGGGACGATTTCTGCCTTTTTGTCTTCGCCCAACAATATTTTAGGATTGGAATATGAGAAAGCACTCCTCCGATGGAATCAGGAACAGAAGGCCTCTGTTTCTTTTTCTGGCAGACAAATATCCGGAATTCCGTTGCAGCGTGTCGGAGAAGGCTACCACAGTAACCGGATGGATGGAAGCTTTGCCTCCGCTACGGCAATTCGAAGCACCCTTTTTTCCACATGTTCCACCGATATCTCTTCTAAAAAATCCGGTCCAGCTACATCTGCTTTGGCACAAATCCGGTCCCAGATGCCGGCGGAATCCTTTTCGATTTTAGAAGCAAACGGCTTGGGTTCCCTGTTGGATACCGATGACTTTTCCGATGCACTCTATACAAAGCTGCTGTTGTATCAGCATTGTGGATACGAAAAATTTGCCGATTGCAGCCGCGAGCTGTCGTGCAAGATACAAAAATATCTGCATCAGTTTGTGTCTTTCTCCCAGTTTGCGTCTCTGTTAAAAAGCAAAGAGATTACGTACACGCGTATCTGTCGCGTGTTTTTACACATACTTTTAAATATCATGCAGGAAGATTATGCTGTTTCTTCCATTAACGAACGCATCTCCTATCTGCGGGTGCTTGGTTTCCGAAGAGATTCTGCGCCTCTTCTTTCTGCAATCAAAAAAGAAGCATCCGCCCCTTTGATTACCAAAGTTGCTGATGCTTCCCATGTACTTTCCGACGACCTTTTCTGGCAGCATGACTTATTCTCTGCCGATCTCTATCGCGGAATTTCATCCATCCATCAGAAGCTTACACTGCCGAACGAATATCAGCATCCGCTCGTAATTGTATAAGCATTCCTGTATGCATTTTTAAAGTTCCATAATGATTTCTCTTGCCAGACTCTCTTCGATTGGTTTGGCAAATACGCCCGGTGCGAATTCCACCACATCACCAATTCCCTTCTGTAATACAAAACGAAGTTTTCCATCACGTACTTTCTTATCGGTATAGAGTTTGCGCACAAGTGCCTCTCTGTCTATGTAATCCGGAATATGTGTCGGAAGTCCCGCACGGTCATACAATGCGATCACGCGCTCCGCTTCTTCCTCAGACATATAGCCAAGTCTTGCAGAAAGCATAACTTCTGCCGCCATGCCAATGCCAAGTGCTTCTCCGTGAAGAAGCTGGTAATCGCTGACAGTCTCGATTGCACGTCCAACCGTATGTCCCAGATTCAGTACTTCACGCAATCCGCTCTCGCGCTCGTCTTTCATTACGATATTATACTTAATTTTGCAGTTGTTCTCTGCGATATATTCACAGGCAAACTTCTGGAAACTTAATATATCATCTAAATGTTCTTCGATAAATTCAAACATATCCAGGCTGCCAAGGCATGCATGTTTGATTGTCTCTGACAAGCCGCTTACCATCTCTCTATGAGGAAGCGTCTTCCATGCTGCAATATCAATATATACTTTCTGCGGCTGATTAAACAATCCGATAAGGTTGGTTGCCAGTGGCGTATCCACCGCTGTCTTTCCACCTACCGATGCATCCGCTGCCGCAAGCAGTGTTGTCGCATAATTGATGAAAGGAACTCCTCTGCCATATGTTCCTGCAACAAAACCTGCCAGATCAGTTACAACTCCACCACCAATTGCGATGATCGCACAGTCTCTACGGTATCCCTTTTCCAGCATTGCATCTTCGATGCGTTCCTTTGTCTTACGTGTTTTGCTTTTTTCTCCGGCCGGGAATACAAATAAATCTACTTTATAACCGGCGTGAATCAGTTTTTCACAAATCGGTTTTGCATACAGATCCCTCACATTGCTGTCCGTAATGACTGCAAGTTTCTTGACTGAGCCAAGCAGTCCGGTCTCCAAATCATCTACCAGCTGATCTTTGAGATTATATCCGATCTCAATATCATAACTGTCATCTACTACTTTTTTCAATTCTACGTTAAATACGCTCACTTTATCACCTCTGTTCTATTCAATTCCGACCGCCTGCTTTGCAAGACGGTCTGCTTCTTCATTACCTTCTACTCCGGAATGTCCCTTTACCTTGACAAAGGTAAGTTTCAACCGGCTGCGTATGGACTGCACGTAATCGTAATATGCAATCGTTCCCTGCTTATTGCGTTTCCACTGACCGGTCGCCCACATTTCGATTCCCATATAATCATAATATATGGTAAGTTCCGTGAGTCCGAGTTCAAGTGCTAATTTCATGGCAGCCATACTTCCTAAAACTTCTCCTGCGACATTGCGCATAGCAGCCATCTCCCGGTCGGTTCCTGATCCCTGTACCACATGGCGCTGCCCGTTTGTAACCAGAAAACCACCATATCCGTATACAGAAGTGGCGGCATTAAAGGAACCATCCACGAAAGCATAATGCTCCGGCTCCTTTGTTGAAACTGCCTGCTTTGTCTCTTTGCCGGAGTTATTTTCTGTTGCCACCGCATCCCCTACAAACGCAAGAGCCTCTTCTTTTGTCTTAAAACTCTTGTATTTTGCACCGGGATATCCATCTACCATTTTCTTGCAAATATCCCAGGAATAATAAATACCGGGTTTTCTGCCACATCGGACAGCATAAAATTTTCCTGCCATACTTCCTCCGCAAGTCTATTCTTCGTGCAATTTTTCTATAATCTGCTCTTTCAAATCGTACGCACGATCCTTTACTGTTCTGCCCGCTGTGCGCGAAACAAGATTGGCAGACACAAGTTTCGATGCCACATCCATATGTCCAAGCTTATATGCCATACTTGCCACGAGATAATTTACGGTATGTTCATCCATACCGCACATCGGAAAATTCTCTGACGCAATAGCATCTATAAATCCTTCGTATGCCTGTTTATAATACGCATTTTCCTGCTGTCTGCATGTCTGGATTTTTTCTGCTACCCCTGCACTCTGTTCTGCTTCTAACTGTTCGATCTGTCCACGATACAGCCATGAGATTTTCAGACAGATATATGCTTTCTCACTTGCCCGGCTCTTTTTTACAATCGCATTGTAAAAAGCAAGTTTGTACCGGTCAATTGCTTTATCATAGGAATACGGTCTGACCGTTTCCCCTTCATCACTGTTTTCAGCAGGATGGAACTTCTTGCAGACACCTTCCCTGATCAACATTTTCTGACCTCTCGTCAAATCTGTAAAATACCGGTTCAGTGCCGTATATCCACAATGTGGACAAGACACCACATCATATTTGATTGTGTCCACATCCGGATGGCGGGGCCTCAAATCAAAATCCGATTCCAGACGGCGCACACGGCCTGTTTTCACGACTCTGGTGCGAAATACACTGTCACAAACCGGACACTCCATGTTCTTGTCAAACAGGTACTCCGTTTCCTTCTCTGCTGTCATATTCATATTTCCCCCACTTAATTATGCCGGATTTTTCGGCAATTTGAAAGAACTCTTCAGCGAGACAATACGGTTGAATACCGGCTGTCCCGGTTTGGAGTCTTTATAGTCCGCACAGAAGAATCCCTGACGTACAAACTGGAAACTCTCATATGGCTTTGCTTCCATCAGTGCAGGCTCAACAATACTGTCTGTAAGTATTGTAAGAGAATTTGGATTCAGGTTCAGACTTCCATCCTCGTTGTATACACCAAGTTCTTCGTTTACGATGTTCTCATACAGGCGAATGGTTGCTTTCTGTCCATACTCTGCAGAAACCCAGTGAATGGTTCCTTTTACTTTACGTCCATCCGGGCTGTTTCCACCCTTGGATGCCGGATCGTAAGTACAATGGATCACTGTCACATTGCCATTCTCATCCTTTTCATAGCTTTCACATTTCACGAAATATGCGTTCATCAGACGTACTTCATTGCCCGGGAACATACGGAAGTATTTCTTAGGCGGCTCCTCCATGAAGTCTTCTCTTTCGATGTAAAGCTCTCTTGTAAACGGAACAGTTCTCTGTCCAAGCTCCGGGTTCTCAAGGTTGTTATCTACCGGGAGTTGCTCTACCTGTCCTTCCGGATAGTTGTCAATAACAACTTTTACCGGATCAAGCACTGCCATCATACGAGGACGTTTCATCTTTAAATCCTCACGAATACAGTACTCTAACATTGCGTAATCCACGGAACTGTTTGCCTTGGAAATTCCGCATAATTCTACGAAGTTCTGGATTGCTTCCGGTGTGTAACCTCTGCGGCGAAGTGCTGCAATGGAAACGAGACGCGGATCATCCCATCCGTCAACAATATTCTCTTCTACAAGTTTCTTAATATAACGCTTTCCTGTTACAACATTGGTCAGATACAATTTTGCAAACTCGATCTGCTTTGGTGTATCATCCACACTTGTCTTATATCCAAGTTCGGTAACAACCCAGTCATAAAGAGGTCTGTGATCTTCAAACTCAAGCGTACAGATAGAATGGGTGATTCCTTCGATTGCATCCTCGATTGGATGTGCAAAATCATACATTGGATAAATGCACCATTTGTCACCGGTATTGTGGTGTGTCATATGAGCCACACGATACAGGATCGGATCACGCATATTAATATTGGAAGATGACATATCAATGCGCGCACGAAGTACACGGCTTCCGTCCTCACATTTGCCCTCTTTCATCTCTTCAAAAAGCTTCAGGTTCTCCTCTACACTTCTGCTTGCATAAGGATCTTCTTTTCCCGGCTCTTTTAATGTTCCGCGGTATTCACGGATTTCATCTGCGTTCAGATCCGATACATAGGCTTTTCCTTTTTTTATTAATTTAATCGCAGCTTCATACATCTGATCAAAATAATTGGATGCAAAAAAGAGTCTGTCCTCCCAGTCTGCACCTAACCACTTAACATCTGCTTTGATAGATTCTACAAATTCAAGTTTTTCTTTTGTAGGGTTTGTATCATCGAAACGAAGATTAAATTTGCCGCCATATTTCTTTGCAAGTCCATAATTTAGAAGAATGGACTTTGCATGTCCGATGTGAAGATATCCGTTCGGTTCCGGAGGGAATCTTGTTGCAATTGTCTCACAATGTCCCTCTGCCAAGTCTTTCTCTATGATCTGTTCAATAAAATTCTTGGAAACTGTTTCATTTTCCATATTCGTACTCCTCCAACCGTATTCCTATTGTTCTATTGATTATAGGGATATATACTTTTTTTGTCAATAGACGCATACATGCAACATGTATGCGTCATACGCGCCTTGCACATTACCGGTCCTCGCGGAAATAACTCTGTCCCAGATATGCCGGTCCGCGGTTTTCCTGTTTCATCCGTGTACATCCCACAATGAGAATTATAATCGTTACGATATACGGAAGCATCTGTGCAAGTTCCGTATTGATCTTCATTCCGATCAGGGTCGGCACATAATTATATGCCCAGTAACACAATCCAAACAGATAGGATCCCCAGATTGCTCTTATTGTATTCCAACGGACAAAAATAACGAGTGCAACTGACAGCCATGCCAGTGCTTCAATGGCGTCACCCGAAGCCGTTGCCCAGGTTCCGTTACCATAGTCCAGCACATACAATACACCACCAAGTCCGGTAATACCGGAGCCA
>ERZ781272.1272-NODE-1272-length-10030-cov-3.191779_pt1 | contig 10030 bp, 10 predicted proteins | sample MGYA00375850_ERZ781272 | MGnify/ENA primary metagenome ERZ781272 (study PRJEB29790, sample SAMN06051246) | human gut metagenome | host: Homo sapiens | place: USA: Cincinnati, Ohio | collected 2013-06-21 | study: EMG produced TPA metagenomics assembly of the Gut...
TCAGATTTGTGAGGAAATCCGTACAAAAGCAATCCGTAAGGAAGTAAAGGCGGAAGAAGAGACAAAATAAATACATGTGGATCATAGATGATTGACAGGAGGGAACATGTTAGAAAAATTTTTCAAACTAAAAGAAAATCACACAGATGTAAAAACCGAAGTGTTAGCGGGTATTACCACGTTTATGACGATGGCGTACATTCTGGCGGTTAACCCGACAATGCTTGCAGATGCAGGAATGGATAAGACAGCTGTTCTGATTGCAACCTGCCTTGCAGCGTTTGTCGGAACGCTGGCGATGGCGCTTCTTGCAAATTATCCGTTTGCGCTGGCTCCGGGTATGGGATTGAATGCGTATTTTGCATATACGGTATGCAACGATATGGGATATTCCTGGCAAGTGGCACTTATGGCAGTGTTTATCGAAGGAATTATCTTTATTGTACTTTCACTTACCAATGTGCGTGAAGCTATCTTTAATGCCATTCCTACGACACTCAAAAAAGGTGTCAGTGCGGGAATTGGTCTGTTTATCGCATTTATCGGATTACAGGGCGCACATATTGTAGTGTCAAATGAGTCTACATTGTTATCTGGTGTGAAATTTGCTGAGAACTGGCATACCGAAGGAATTTGTGCGGTGCTTGCATTGATCGGATTGATGGTTACTGCGATTTTGTATATCAAAAAAGTGAAAGCATCCATTCTCATCGGCATTCTTGTGACATGGATTCTTGGTATGCTCTGTCAGGTGACCGGTATCTATCAGGTTGATGTAAAAGCTGGCTATTATTCATTATATCCAACGTTGGAAATGACAGATTTCTCTGCCATTACAAAGACATTTGGTCAATGTTTTAGCGCAGATTTCCACAATGTCGGAATCTTCAATTTTATTGTTGTATTATTTTCATTCCTGTTCGTAGATATGTTCGATACGCTCGGAACACTGATTGGTGTGTCCGACAAAGCGGGAATGCTTGATAAAGATGGAAAGCTTCCGAGAGTAAAACAGGCTTTGCTTGCAGATGCAATCGCAACTTCTGCAGGAGCTGTCCTTGGAACTTCTACAACGACTACGTTTGTTGAGAGCTCTGCTGGTGTAGGTGCAGGAGCAAGAACCGGACTTTCTTCTGTGGTTACCGGATTTTTATTCCTGATTTCCATTTTGTTTGCACCGATTTTTAAGGCGATTCCGGGATTTGCAACGGCACCGGCGCTTATTTTCGTTGGATTCCTTATGATATCTGCAATCGTAAAAATTGATTTTGAGGATCTTACCGAGGCAATTCCGGCATATCTTTGCCTGATTGCCATGCCACTGATGTACAGCATTGCAGAAGGTATTGCAATCGGTGTTATTTCCTATGTGATTATCAATCTGATCTGTGGAAAAGAAAAGAAAATTACACCCCTTATGTATATTCTTGCAGTATTATTTGTCTGCAAATACATTTTCCTGTAGGAGATATGGGCAAATAAGTGAATAAAACTGACAAAGGCGTCACTTTTCGTGGAGAAAGCGGGGCCTTTTTCTGTGTAAAAATACCTAATAAAATTGACATTTTATACACAAATTTATATAATAACAACTAGTACGTATAAATAAAAAAGAAAGAGAGAAAAATATTATGAAAAAATTTGGAAAAGTAGTAGCAGCTGCTATGGCAGCTACAATGGTAATGTCTCTTGGTGCATGTGGCGCAGACAATGGTTCCACACAGGCAGGCAAAGGATCATCAGGCGATGGAAAAACATACACAGTTGGTATCTGCCAGCTGGTACAGCATGAGGCGCTTGATGCAGCAACACAGGGATTTAAGGATGCCCTCACTGACAAACTTGGAGACAGAGTGAAATTTGATGAGCAGAATGCAGCAGGAGATGCATCTACCTGTTCTACTATCTGTACAACATTCGCAACAAACAACTATGATCTGATTCTTGGAAATGCAACAGCAGCACTTCAGGCTGCATCCGCTGCAACCGATACAATTCCGATTCTCGGAACATCTGTTACAGATTATGCAACTGCACTGGATATGTCTGACTGGACAGGAACAACCGGAAAGAATATCAGCGGTACAACCGATCTTGCACCATTGGATGAACAGGCAAACTGCATCGCAGAATTATTCCCGGATGCAAAGAATATAGGAATTCTTTACTGTTCTTCTGAGCCAAACAGTATTTATCAGTCAACAACGATCAAGGGATACTTAGAGGATAAGGGATACACTGTAAAAGAGTTTACATTCTCCGATTCCAATGATGTATCTGCAGTAACACAGAGTGCATGTGATGCTTCGGATGTTATTTACATTCCGACAGATAACACTGCAGCTTCCTGTACAGAGGCAATCAACAACGTAGCATCTCCGGCAGGAACTCCTATTTTTGCAGGTGAGGAAGGTATTGCAAAGGGATGTGGTGTTGCAACACTTTCTATCAGCTACTATGACCTTGGATATACAACTGGCGAGATGGCATATGAAATTCTTGAGAATGGTGCAGATGTTACTACAATGGAAGTAAAGACAGCTCCAAAATTCACAAAAGAGTATATCAAAGATCGTGCAGACGCACTTAACGTTACAGTTCCTGAAGACTATGAGGCAATTTCGGCAGAATAAGAGAGGGATTGTATAACATACGGAGGTAAACAAATGTTGGCTTATTTTTCTTCCCTCAGCCTGGCTGCATTCACGAATGCACTCCCGGGAAATATAGCACAGGGATTAATTTGGGGAATTATGGCGCTGGGGGTTTATATCACCTTCCGTCTTTTGGATTTCGCGGATCTGACTGTTGATGGTTCGTTTGCAACAGGTGGTGCAGTTACCGTAATGATGACGGTAAACGGATGCAATATCTGGGTATCCCTGCTTTGTGCCTGCATCGCAGGGCTTCTGGCAGGACTTTGCACAGGACTGTTACATACCAAGCTCGGAATTCCACCTATTTTGGCAGGAATTCTGACACAGATTGCGCTGTATTCCATTAACCTGAACATCATGCAGCGTCATGCAAATCAGGCACTTAGCGTAGATAAGTACAATCTGATCATTTCATCACGTAATCTGACACCCGCCATTATTATTGGTATTGTGTTCGCGGCAGTTTTGATCGCAATTCTTTACTGGTATTTTGGAACAGAGCAGGGATCTGCAATCCGTGCGACCGGATGCAACCCGGCAATGAGTAAGGCACAGGGTATCAACATTGACAATATGAAACTGATCGGTCTGTCCCTTTCCAATGCAATTGTTGCACTGGCTGGAGGGCTTTTGTCACAGTATTCCGGTTTCGCAGATGTAAACATGGGCCGTGGTGGTATCGTCATCGGTCTTGCAGCTGTTATTATCGGTGAAGTTTTAGGAGATGCTATTCTTGGAAAACATATGGATTTCAAGGGCCGTCTGATTTTTGTTGTTATCGGTGGAATTATCTACTATATCGTAATTGGAATTGTTCTCTGGCTGAAGATGCCAAGTGATGATCTGAAGCTTTTTACAGCAATCATCGTTGCAATTTTCCTTGCAGTTCCATATCTCAAGGGAAAGAGCAAGAGTTCCTTTGCAAAAGCAGGAAAACGTTCAGCTGCGGCTATTAACAAGACTGCAACAAAGGAGGGCAAATAAATGTTAGAGATTTGTAACGTACACAAGACCTTCAACCTTGGAACCATTAATGAAAAACATGCGTTAAATGGTGTAAATTTAAAACTGGATGCCGGTGATTTCGTAACCGTGATCGGTGGAAACGGAGCCGGAAAGTCAACGGTATTAAATGCTGTTGCAGGGACATGGCCGGTTGATGAGGGTTCCATCCTGATTGATGGTGTGGATGTGACCGGACTTCCGGAGTTTAAACGCGCGGCTTTTCTTGGACGTGTATTTCAGGATCCGATGACGGGAACCACAGCAACCATGCAGATTGATGAGAATCTTGCACTTGCTGCGCGCAGAGGCCAGAGACGTGGTTTAAGCTGGGGAATTACAAAGAAAGAAAAAGAACGCTATCATGAACTCTTAAAGGAACTGGATCTTGGACTGGAAGACCGTATGACATCAAAAGTAGGATTGCTTTCCGGAGGACAGCGTCAGGCTGTGACACTTCTTATGGCTTTTTTGCAGAAACCAAAGCTTTTACTTCTGGATGAGCACACGGCAGCGCTCGATCCAAAGACAGCAGCGAAAGTGCTGACACTTACCGACAAGATTATCAAAGAAAACAATCTGACAGCAATGATGGTTACACACAACATGCGTGATGCGATTGCACATGGAAATCGTCTGATCATGATGCATGAGGGAAAAGTGATTCTTAACATTGCAGGGGAAGAAAAGAAAAAGCTGACCGTTGCGGATCTGTTACAGCAGTTCGAGCGTGTAAGCGGTGAAGAATTTACAAGCGATAAGGAGCTTCTTTCCTAAAATTTGACATTGGCATATCTGCGAATAGATGAAAAAAATCCGAACATACTATTCGGGAACTTGAAAAGTTCTTTATGGATTTTTAAAGGAGGTATGTCAAATGACAAAATTGGATTGTAGTGTGGTAAGCTGTTCCTACAATGATGATAATTGTTGTAACAGACAGGATATTCATGTAGAAGGTACACAGGCAAAAACATCTTCGGAGACTTGCTGCGGCAGTTTTGCACCAAAGGGATGCGGTTGCGGAAGCAATTGCCACAAAGAAGCTGCCAAAAAGGAGACTGCGGTTGCATGCGAAGCAACGGAATGTAAGTTTAACAGTCAGAAGCAGTGTTCCGCAAACCATATCGGCATTGCAGGAGGCCACGCAGACTCCTGCCGTGAGACAGAGTGCGGAAGTTTTGTTTGCCAGTGTTAACTGAATAGTCAAAATAAAAGAGACAGTTTCAAAGAAATTTGAAATTGTCCCTTTTTTTATGCTATACTAATAGCAACTGAATGAAGAATCGGTTGATAAAAAATAAGGAGAAGAATTTGAATTATGGATTACAACATTAATTTCCCGCATTTGCATATTTATCTGGATCATGTGGGAAAGAACATTATGATTGGAAATTTTTCCATTGCATATTATGGAATTGTGATTGCCATTGGAATGCTGGCAGGACTTGGAATTGCATGCTGGATGGCAAAGCGCACCGGACAGAGTTCCGATACCTATTTTGATCTGGCGTTGGTGGCTATCGTATGTTCTGTGATCGGAGCCCGTATTTATTATGTGGTGTTCCGATGGGATTTGTATAAGGACAATCTGCTCAGTATTTTTAATCTGCGTCAGGGAGGACTGGCAATTTATGGTGGTGTTATCGCAGCGATTATTACCACATTTATTTTTGCGCGGGTCAAAAAGCTTTCGCCAGGCTTACTTTTTGATACAGCAGGATTGGGGCTGGTGCTTGGGCAGATCATTGGCCGCTGGGGCAATTTCTTTAACAGGGAAGCGTTTGGCGGATATACGGACGGGCTTTTTGCCATGCAGCTGCCGTTGTCGGCAGTGCGTAATTCGGATGTGACACAGGAACTTCTGGAGCATGTGGTAAAAGTGGATGGAATTTCCTATATTCAGGTATATCCAACCTTTTTATTCGAATCCATGTGGAATCTTGTGTTGCTGATCTGTCTGATTTTGTTTACAAAACACAAAAAGTTTGATGGTGAAGTATTTTTGCTGTATCTGGCAGGTTATGGCATCGGACGTTTCTGGATAGAATCCCTTCGAACGGATCAGCTGCTGCTTCCGGGGATTGGATATCCGGTTTCCATGGCACTTGCAGCCATACTTGTGGTGGTTTCTATTGCATGGATCATCATCTGGCATGTAAGGAACGGTCGAAAACAGGCACAGGTGGAGCAGAGTGGGGAAAAATAGTTTCTTTTCTGCATAAAATTTAATAAAACTGCATAGTGGATATGGGAAAGTATCTGCAACATCCCTTTTTTCAGAAAATGAAAGGAAGATGGGTGCTGCAGGTGCTTTTTTTATTTTCCGAAAGTTTGAAAAAACCTTGAAAAAACCTTGATTCGCACCTCTTTTTGGAGTATTATGGTTACATGGTGGTGGAAAGTGGAGAGAAAAAACCATAGAGTGGTGCAAAGTGGTAGATAGTACATGAAAATGATATGACGTCTGCACCATACAGAAACGACTGGTTTCTGGTAGAAATGAAGCAGAAGGGCAGGTGAGTGTGTCATGTTCATGGGTGAATATAATCATTCCGTCGATGCAAAGGGCAGAATGATCGTTCCGTCAAAGTTCAGAGAACAGCTTGGAAACGAATTTGTAGTGACCAAGGGACTGGATGGATGTTTATTCGCATATTCCCATGAAGAATGGCAGCGCATTGAAGACAGCCTGAGAGAAAAACCACTTACCTCCAAGGATGCAAGAAAGTTTATGAGATTCTTTTTTGCAGGAGCAGCAAACTGTGAACTGGACAAGCAGGGAAGAATTCTTCTTCCGGCGAATCTGAGAGAGTACGCAGGAATTGATAAAGAAGTCGTATCCGTCGGCGTATTCAGCCGCGTGGAAATCTGGAGCAAAGACAGATATCTGGAGAACAGCGACTTTGATGATATGGATGAAATTGCAGAACATATGGCAGAATTAGGAATTGGAATCTAGGGAGGCGACATGGAATTCAAACATTATTCGGTTTTACTGAATGAAACAATTGAACAATTGCATATCAAACCGGATGGAATCTATGTTGACGGAACTCTCGGCGGTGGAGGACATTCCTTGGAAATCTGCAAAAGACTTACGACAGGCCGTCTGGTCGGAATCGACCAGGATGCAGATGCGATTGCAGCAGCGTCGGAGCGGTTGAAGGAGTATCAGGATAAAGTCACCATTGTTCGAAGCAATTATGCACAGATGACAAGCGTATTGCAGGATCTGGGGATAGAAAAAGTGGATGGAATCGTACTGGATCTTGGCGTATCATCGTTCCAGCTGGATACACCGGAACGTGGATTCACCTACCGGAGCGAAGATGCCCCACTTGATATGCGTATGGATAAGCGACAGAAACTTACCGCAAGAGATATTGTCAATGATTACAGTGAGATGGAACTTTTCCGTATTATCCATGATTATGGAGAGGACCGGTTCGCGAAGAACATTGCCAAGCATATCGTAAATGCAAGAAAAGAGAAACCGATCGAGACGACAGGTGAACTCAACGCAATCATTAAAGCGGCGATACCGATGAAGGTACAGGTGACGGGAGGACATCCTTCCAAGCGTACCTATCAGGCAATCCGCATTGAGTTAAATCATGAGCTGGATGTGTTACGGGATAATCTGGATTCGATGATCGATGTATTAAATGATGAAGGAAGACTTTGCATTATCACATTCCATTCTCTGGAAGACCGAATTGTTAAGTCAAACTTTAAAAAGAATGAAAATCCTTGTACATGCCCGAGTAATTTCCCGGTATGCGTATGTGGAAAGAAATCAAAAGGAAAAGTGGTAACAAGAAAACCAATTTTACCTTCGGAGCAGGAGTTAGAGGAAAACAGTCGTTCAAAAAGCGCAAAGTTACGCGTGTTTGAGCGTATCGAACAGTAAAAGAAAGAGCAGGGAAGCAATATGACAAAAAATTATTACATACATGGAAATACGGTACGTGAATTAGAGACACCGGCACGTCAGAACCGTCGGACACGCGAGGAAATCGAGCAGGCAAAAAGACGCAAAAATCGTAGAAATGCTGCCAGAAGAAACAGACAGCGTGCCATGGAAATGAGCCGTGGATATGTTGCATTTTTGTCTGTATGTGTTGTAATCATTGCAATATCTGCAGTGGCATTTGTAAAATTACAGTCACAGGTAACATACCGTATGAACAATATTGCATCTTTACAGAGCGAAGTAAATGATCTTCGTGCAGATAATGATGCAAGATACAAGAGTATCACTACTTCGGTTGATTTAAATGAGATAAAGAAAAAAGCAATCAAAGAATTGGGAATGTCTTATCCAAAAGAAAAGCAGGTGGTATATTATTCCATTGAGAATAACAACTATATGGATCAGTACAGTGATATTCCAAAACAGTAGGAGAACATTGTGGCAAAAAGAAGAAGGAGACCGGTTCAAAAATTAAATCGGAAAATGAGAACAAAGCTTCTGGTGCTTTTTACAGTGATTATGGCTGGATTGTGCGTTATGATCGGGAGATTGATGTACATCGAATACACCAGTGGCGATAAATATGAGAAAAAAGTATTATCAATGCAGTCATACGATAGCAAAACCATTCCGTACCAGAGAGGAGATATTGTGGATAGCTCCGGCACGGTACTCGCTACCAGTGTGGCTGTTTATAACGTTATTCTGGATTGTTCACAGATGACATACAAGGAGGAATATATTAAACCTACCATTGATGCACTTGTGGAGTGTTTCCCAGAGTTAAAGCGGGAAGATCTCGAATCCTATGCAAAGGAAAAAAAGGACAATAAGTACATTGTGCTGGCAAAGAAGCTTCCATATGAAGAAATCCAGAAATTCGTTGAGATGCAGGATGCGGTAGATGACAAGAAAAAGAAAATCAACCCAAATATCAAGGGTGTCTGGTTTGAAAAAGAATATCAGAGAACCTATCCATATAACAGTCTTGCAGCATCTGTGATCGGATTTACTTCATCCGGTAATGTGGGTACAACAGGACTTGAGAATTACTATGATGATGTATTAAACGGCGTGAATGGAAGAGAGTATGGTTATCTGAACTCTGACAGCAATTTTGAAAAAACGGTCATTACGGCGCAGGATGGAAGTACACTGGTTACATCCATCGATTCCAATATACAATCAATTGTAGAGAATAAAATTAAAAAGTTTAATGAGGCTTATACAGACAACTATAAGGTAGGAGATGGAAGCAAGTCGACCGCCGTGATTGTTATGAATCCGCAAAACGGGGAAATTCTTGCAATGGCAGACTATCCGACATTTAATCTGAACAAGCCGAGAGACTTGAGTGATCTCTACACAGAGGAAGAAATCAGCAAAATGTCAGATGATGATCAACTCGACGTACTCAATGGTCTGTGGCAGAATTATTGTGTGACCGCTACGTATGAGCCGGGATCGGTACAGAAACCGTTTACGGTTGCTGCCGGATTAGAGACTGGAACGATCAATGATAATATGACTTTTCTGTGTGATGGTGGAGAACAGTTTGACCGTTGGGTCAGCTGTGTTAACCGTAATGGACATGGTATTGAGACAGTTCGTAAAGCATTGATGGATTCCTGTAATGATGCGCTGATGCAGATGTCATATAAGATAGGAAAGAAAAATTTCCTCGAGTATCAGTCGATTTTCGGCTTTGGACAGAAGACGGGAATTGATCTGCCGGGTGAGGCGAACACCTCTTCCTTAATATTTAATCTGGATAATATAAAACCGATTGACCTTGCTACAAATGCGTTTGGACAGAACTACAACTGTACGATGATCCAGATGGCCAGCGGTTTCAGTTCGCTGATCAATGGTGGAACCTATTATCAGCCACATGTAGTAACAAAAATTACCGATGGTTCAGGAAATACGATTTCTACGATTGAACCAAAAGCAGTAAAGCAGACGATTTCCCAGAGTACAAGTGATCAGATCAAAGATTATCTGTATGATGTTGTTTCTGAGGGAACTGCCGGAACTGCAAAAGTGGATGGATATTCCATGGGTGGAAAAACAGGTACCGCCCAGAAACTTCCACGTAAAGACAAAAAATACCTGGTATCTTTTATGGGCTTTGCGCCGGTGGAGAATCCGCAGCTTTTAATATACTGTATTGTGGATGAGCCAAACGTAGCAGATCAGGCGCACAGTTATTTTGCACAGGATATCTGCCGTGAAATTTTGGAAGAAGTCCTTCCATATATGAATATTTATCCGGATGAAAAAAAGACCGGAAAGAACAAAGGTCTTGGCATTACAGGTGAGAAAAAGACCTTTGTTCTTTCCGGATGAAAAAAAGACCGGAAAGAACAAAGGTCTTGGCATTACAGGTGAGAAA
>ERZ781272.1274-NODE-1274-length-10024-cov-3.931287_pt1 | contig 10024 bp, 9 predicted proteins | sample MGYA00375850_ERZ781272 | MGnify/ENA primary metagenome ERZ781272 (study PRJEB29790, sample SAMN06051246) | human gut metagenome | host: Homo sapiens | place: USA: Cincinnati, Ohio | collected 2013-06-21 | study: EMG produced TPA metagenomics assembly of the Gut...
ATATCACTATATATTATGTTTTACTTCTACTGATTCGTATTTTCTGAAGCAGTTCCAATTCCCTGCGCTGGTGCTTCAACAGCCGTAGCATTTACTTTTGTCTGTGGTTTTTCCATCGTTACTTTTGTTCCATCATCTTTTACAACAAAATTCACGGAATCTAACCCGGACAAGTTCACATTACGATTTACCTTTGCATCATAAGACTCTGCATTAATGATATCCGCCAGATCAATTCCGGTTGCTTCCTTCATGCTTTCAAATACTTTTGCCATAACAACCGGCACATTTCCTGCTACCTGATCTACACCATTGCTGCCGCCTTCGCCACCGCCAATAATTGTAATCTTATCGATCTGTCCCAGAGGTTCTGCAACCTTTCCTGCGATATCAGGAAGTACCTTGATCATCATTTCTGCAACAGCGGCCTTGTTGTATTTTGCATAAGCCTCTGCCTTCTTTTCCATTGCCTCTGCCTCTGCAATACCTTTTGCCTGAATTGCTGAAGCCTCAGCTTCACCAACTGCGCGGATACCGGCAGCTTCCTGTTCCTTGGCATAACGCATTGCTTCTGCTTCAGCCTTTTGTGCCTCAGCGGCTCTCTGTGCCTCGAACTGTTTTGCCTCGGCATCTTTCTGGCGCTGATAAAGATCTGCTTCTGCACGCTGTTGTGCTGCATATTTGTCAGCCTCCGCTTTCTTTTTTACCTCAGCTTCCAAAGACTTTTCTGTTACTGCAACCTGCTTCTGCTTTAATTCAATCTCACGTTCCTGCTTTGCAATATCTGCGTTTGCTGTCGTTACCTCGATGGTTTTACGCTGTTCCTCTTTCTGAATCTCGTATGCAGCATCCGCCATAGCCTTCTTGGTATCCGCTTCCATCTGTAACTCTGATTTCTTGATTGCAAGTTCGTTCTGCTTCTTTGCAATCTCTGTCTGTGCCTCTACCGCAGCATCATTGGACTCTTTATCCGCTGCTGCCTGTGCAACCTTGATATCTCGCTCACTCTCTGCTTTTGCGATAGCTGCAGATTTTTTAATCTTTACGATATTGTCAATACCAAGGTTTTCAATAACATCATTTCCATCCACGAAATTCTGTACGTTGAAACTTATGATATCAAGTCCCATCGCTGCAAGATCCGGCTCCGCATTCTCTTTTACGAGATTTGCAAATTTCTGACGATCAGAAACCATCTCCTCAAGACGCATCTTTCCAACGATTTCTCGCACGTTTCCTTCGAGTACTTCTCTTGCAACGCTTGCAATATACTCTGTGTTTTTGTTCAGGAAGTTTTCTGCTGCAAGACGAAGCTTCTCCGGGTCATTGCTGATCTTAACATTGACTGTCGCATCAACATTAATATTAATGTAATCTGCAGTCGGTACCGCATTACTTGTCTTTACGTCAATCGGAATCAAACGAAGGTTCAACTTGTCGAGACGCTCAAAGAACGGAATGCGAATACTTGCCTTTCCAATAACAACTTTTGATTTCTTCTTCATACCGGAAATAATGTATGCCATATCTGGTGGAGCCTTCACATAGCCCAGCACGAGCAACACTACCACAATTGCCACAATGACAATCGGTACGATATACGGTAATAAATGTTCCATAATATCCCCTTTCTACAACCTCTCTAGTTCCTTCTTCATTGTAATATACTTCATATAGAATGTCATATTATTTTATCTTTACATTTCTTAATTTTACCTTAACAGACCAAATTCTGCTTTTCTTTTATATTATATTATCTGTTTCTTATAGCCAAAACAAAAATACCCTTTACAACTTCTTTTGAAATCGTAAAAGGTATCTTATTTTAAATTCGTTTTAATTCCGTTAATAACTATTCCGAACATTAGCATGAATTTTTTATTCGATAATGTCAATTCCTGAAGAAAATGTCCACTTCCAATTGCCAAAGGAAGATGTATACGGGCTTGTCCCTGCAATATCATTATCAATCATAATACCACTACATGTAGAATGGATTCGCCAATAAGAACTGCTACCATATTGGCGAATAATTGTTTTTCCTTTATACTGGTACTTATTTCCGCTGACTTTCTTCAATAAGCCTTGATCATAAAGTCCAAGATCTTCGAGATAATTTTTTACTTCATTAATTGATGAAAACTTACCAAAATAAACTGCGATATGTGTGGTAGAACTTCCACGCCCATATACCACAACATCACCAAGTTCTAAATCTGACACCTTCGAAGCTCCGGAATTTTTCTTTCCAATCGACAACTTTGTCTGTTTCGCCCAAGAGATATCATCATCTTCTGCAACACCTGTCGTATATGTAATACTAGAACCGCTTACCCAGTCTCTTGTACATCTCGCAGCGACCTGAACGTTTTTCAATGCGGTACCACTTTTACCTTTACTCTCCAATCGGTTCAATGCAGCTCTCGTATAACCACTACAGTCACAACGGATGCCATCTACAACACTTCCATAGCTTTTTCCAAGGAATCCCTTGCATAAGGTTTTACGATAATTATCTTCCTTAATAACAGCTACTGTCTTCCTCGAGTCTTTCGTTGCAGCCTGCGTTGATACAGCGGCATTCCCCAATACAATCGCTGCCATCATAATTCCTGCAACAAGCTTCTTGCCCCACACCTTGCCTTTCTTCAACTTACTTCCTCCTAATTGTTACAACTTTGTTACTTAATCATAACATATTCTTAATAGAAAGTAAATTATTTTTTCAATATTTTGCACAGAAAAATTCATAATTGTAATGACAATGTATAATCTTTTACCAATCGGCAAGCGAAAATTCACCTGTACATTCGCAAATTAATTTAAAACAACTATTCAATTTTTTAAACTGAGAGTCCGATACTGAATTGTACCTTTTTGATTTGTAAATATTTTATATATTAAAATTGGGGAAGCATAACTGCTTCCCCAAAATATACCATAATTATTACTATCACGCAATATTACTCGATAACTGTAGCAACACATCCAGATCCTACTGTACGTCCACCCTCACGATATCAGACCGATGTATTATGGTGTGCAAATGGTGATTTTTTGTGTGATTCGTGTAGGAAAATCCGGATTTTCCGTTGTGTCCGTGTTTTTTTTGGACTTTGTTATCATGGTGTTATTATTTGTATTTATCCATCAACTCCAAAATCTAGTTCTTATATGTTGTATTACAATACAAATGAGTCACCTGTCCATTGCTAATAGAATTATCTCCTCCATCTGCTTTCCTTTTTATATGATCAACCGAAATTGATTTATTATCTAAATATCCTCCACATATTGGACATTTAGGCAATGTAGATACAAAAGTTCTTATTTTTATTTGTTGCTTTCGTCCCCTTGAAAAGTTGCTTTTTACCGCCACTTCTTCATTATCAACAATTTCCGTCTGAAGAAATTTAAATTCATCCTCCTGTTTCAATTTTTCTATAACTTGTTCTGTACTATATTCCGGATGAGCACTTAAAATCTTCATAATAACTGCAAAATAATCTTTAACATAAAAATATGCTCGTTTTGATTGTCGATATTTTCTAATAATTTGTTGAACTAAAAAATTATATTGATATATAATCTGCTCAAACTTTTCTCTTATATCTATAAACTTATTTATTTTTTTATGTTCTATCAAATCTTTCACGAATAATAATATTCCATAATATGAGCCAATTTTGTGTTTTCCAATATCCGAATAAAAATATATGAATGGATGCAAGCCAAGAGAAAATTTTTCTTTTGAATTAATATACTGCAAAATTTTCAACGTATTTTCAATACATTTAAGTACTTCATTCTCAGAAGTTTCCTTAGCTGTATCTAATTTCGTGATTCCATTACATATTTTGACAGTTTGTGTAACCACGTCCAATGTGAATGTTGATATCTGCGCTCCACCAATCGGTAAGTTATTGATATCATCCGCTGTATATTGTCCTTGCCCAAACATTAAAATATTTGCCTCTTTAGATTTGTCAATTATTTTCTTCTGTATTTCTTCATCAAAAGATGACCAATAATTATATCCTTTTCCAGCCCTGACAATTGCTCGTGCTGCAAGTGCATACGCATAATTTCGTTTTTGAATCAATTCTAACTCCGCATTACTTATTTTAGTTGCCAATTGATTAATCTTTAAAAAAGAGTCTTCCGCCTTATCTGCATTTCCTTCAACCCATTGCAATTGTAATGCTAATGCGCCCAAATTTTTTGCAATTTTTTTCTTTCGTTCATCTGTGGAAATATTTATATTTCTGCAGATTCCCATTATTTCTCTGAATGAGCCAATCTTTTCATTTACTAATTTTCTTGTTTTCTCAGCTATCTTTCTTTGTTCTTCTGATACATAATTTTCATAATATTTTAGCGATACTATGCCATCACCATAATCATCATTTATCCAAGCCCCCAAGCTGCTAAGTCTGTGTGCACCATCGATCACAAATATATATCCACTTTGATTTCTCCATAATATAATTGCCGGAATTAATTCTCCATCCACAAAGCTTTCAATCATTGCACATATTTTTTTAGGATCCCATTCGTTGGTTTCTCTTTGAAAAATAGGTTTTCTTAATGCAGCAAAAAAGAACGAATCATACTTTAAATCCTCAATTGACAATGTTGTTTTGTTTCTTGTATTTCCACCATTTCCTATATCTGAAACTATTTCAAAATCTTCTCTTGGAATTAACGCATCTAATACAACTGTTTGCATAATCTACCTCCCCTTGCATCTTCTTTAACGTCTTGCTAACGTAACAACTTCTCCTGAACTGTCGTTCATCCTCAGATATCCTTCCTCCAAATTAAGAATATTCTCTACTATTTCTTCTGATATACTGGTACCGTTTTCAGAAACAACTTCTAAAAATTCAGTTCCAGTTATTTTGTCTTCCTCAATAATCATTTTCATTGCTTCTTTTAAGTATCTTGGCTGCATTTGTTTGGTTTCTTTATCATACGGTTCACAGGTTCTGTAGCCTTTTTGTGACAGTTGTTTCATCAGATATTGATACTGATTTGTTGTAATCTCTTCCAATTGTCTCGCTCTTACTATCAGTGCAGCAGCAGATACACCATATTTCTTTTTCATTTGAATATAAAAATTAAGTTCTGTTTTTGCACTTGTTTGTAAATCAGCCCTGTAAACCTCCTCCGGTACCAGTAACGCTCCTGCAAAACGATTCATTGTGTCTTCCATTTCTTTATATTCAACTTTATTCATTCCTTCTATATCATAGAAATCATCCAATAACAAATGTCCCAGTTCGTGTGCCGCACTGAAATTTCTTCTAAATGCATTTTCCTTGTCATCTCCCAAAATAATAACAGCAATTATTTTATCATTTATATTTTCAATCTGACTATATGCATCTATTTTTTTCCCATTCGTAAATCGTGTGCTTACAATCACTCCATTTTTTTCCAATACACTGACAAGATTTAATATTCTCTCATTCCCTAAATTCCAAAATTCACGCACATTTTTTGCCAGTGTTTCAACATTAAAGTCAAAATCTTCCGGAACTGTATATAAATTAAGTTCTGGAAATGCTATATATTCATCAATTCCCCGGTAAACAGCAACTAATAGCTTAACACATTCTATCTGTGCAAGACGTTCTTTATTACTTGTTGAAGACAATGATCTGAAATACGTATCTCCAACTACTACTTTATCTTCCGGATTTTCATAAAAATACTCTCTTGGAAATTTTAATATTTGCATTATCTTCATTAATGTTTCTAATTTAGGTTCTGCCTTACTGTTTTCAAATTGAGATATTGCCTGTTTTGACACATCAGACATTTTCGCTACTTCCGATATTGTCAGTCCTCTATACAAACGTGCGGCTTTTAGCCTCTTCCCATTAAATCCAGCTTGACCTTTCATCACGTCATTTTGTTCCTCCTGAATTATTTTTGTTCAGCACATCCATGCTCTTCTTTTCTTTTTCTTCTACGAAGCTTTGGTTTACGCTCCAGCATCACAATTTCTTCTGAAGCTTCTTCTGATGCCCCAGTATCATCCGTAGAATATGATGCTTTTAATAAATCAGCCCAATCTTCCTCTTTATAGTAATTCATTCCAACCGCAGGAACGGTCCCTTTAATTGCGATTACCTGACCATGCGAAATATCAAAGGATATTAAAACATATCGTTCTATGAAACCATCAATTTTAGCAATGAGCTTCTCCAATATCCGATCTAAGGTTTCCTCTCCTTCTTCATCGTATATCATATCTGGAAATAAGCATAGCTGTTCATTTTCTACTACATACTCATCTTTTAATCCTTCATTTAAACGACTAAGTGCATTCATATAATGAAAAAGTTTTGTACTCTGATTTTTTCGCAAAGAAAGAAGATTCTTCTCTCGCATAAGGGTGTAGAAATATCTGGTCGTCCGGTCATATATTCCCAAAAATTTCCACGGTCCACGATATAGCACTTCCATTTGATATCTTCCTTCTTCCATATCGTTTTTTACTTCTCTGTTGATATAATTCCATTTTGCTCCCTCACTCCCGTTATCTGTTGGGAACTTTTCTTCCTGCAAATAATTTTGATATAAATAGTCTGCATTTTCAATTGACTTGACAATTAACTTGACAACGCAGGTATCTAATGGTATTTTTTCTTTATATCTTTCCATAGATTTTTCTCCTTATCAATTTGCCATTTTTATACTATTTTACTATTTTTAGAGTTTTTGTCAAGTAATTTATTTAAAATATAAAATAGGTTCCAGTTATGGAATCCATTTTATATTTCCAGTTCAAACTCGGAAGAAAGCAAAAATTTTTCTATTAAAGATATTACTTCTTCTGTTTTTTTTCCTTTTTCATTCGCTTTATTGTGCATTCCCACACAATTACTACTTTGACTTTTTTACGCATCAATTCTTTTCGAACACATTCATCCCTCTTTATATTTGCGTCAAACTTTTTCTGCCAGAATTCTATCCTCGATTTTGGCATGTAAGCATATTTACATCCTTCATGTCTGTGCCAAAAACACCCATGTACAAAAATTGCTGTATTATATTTTTTCATGTATATATCCGGATGTCCCGGCACACTTTTTGAATTCACGCCATATCTGTAACCTCTGGCAAATAATAATTTTCTTAGATATATTTCCGGCTTCGTATTCTTTGAATGTATCGCTACCATATTTTTGCTACATTCTTCCGGACTCTTTATATCCATGCTTATATCTGCTTTCTCTCATAAAATTTTTGTTTTTCTTTTACTTCTTCCAAAAACATTTTCACAGAATAGAGCCAAGCTCGCTGCTTCAACGTATATGTTTCATGAATTGGCAATGGCAACACCAGTTGTAATTTTTTATTAATCATTTCATTAGTCTGATTTTCACTTATTGCCGATTCAAGTGTCAGCAAGTGTTTGCGTTCTATTCGCTCTGCTTCAGACAATACCTGTCGCCATCTGTCTTTACATGTACTTTTAGCCCCCAACATTGTCAGCTCTATTTCCGGATATGTTTTATCTCTGTACGCTTCGATATTTGGAAAAATAAAATCTGGCTTCGATTTATCTTCAGTAACTGGTGTATGTGAATATATAATTTTCTGATCCTTTAACAATGCTTCTATATGATTCTCCAAAGATAATCCTGCTCTGCTTTTTCTTCTGTTCTGCACAGAAAGTGAAAATTGAATGAATCCATCCACATCAACGTCTTCACCAATCCTAAATCCCTGCTGAATTCGTTCTTTTATCAGATATTGTTCCAGCAACTTAAACAATGCTTCCTCCCGGTTCACCCATTTAAGTAAAGTATCATCTGGATTTTCTACAGGATCTGCATCCGTAATTGTATTTCTTGCATATGCTGAAAATTCCCTTGTTGTCGGAAAACTCCCATGAAATTCAATTAACATCGGTTCAAGATAAGATTCTATACTTCGGTCTTCATATTCAATTCCTATCTGTTCTAAAATCATTCTGACAGCGAATTCAATTTGTTTATCACCACTGCTAAATTCAGTTTTTCCAATAAATCTATCCGCATCTTTCTCGTTCAAATCGAATAACCAATACAACTGATTTTCTATTGTACTGTCTTTCTTTGCAATGATAATAAGTAAGGTTTCATCTGTTCTTTTGCATATAAAAAGACTATCTCCAGCTTTTGCACGTTTCGATACTTCGGTCGTTGGAAAATAGAATCTCCATTCTGTTCTTTTTGGATTATTATACCTTGAATCATACCATGTCATCTTTCCCGATGCATCTATAGTAAAGTCATCTTCCATATATAAAAATGTCGTGTCAAACTCTTTTCTTTGAATATCTGTTCCCAATATCTGTCGCATGGCTTTATTTCCATTAAGCTCATGTTGATTACTACTTTCAATATTAGCTTCAACTTCAGATAATTTTTTTACAATAACACCGGAAAAGTATTTATTCAAATAACCTGTTTCCATTCCGCACCTTCTTTATCCAATCTGTCAATTTCATCTACAATCAGCTTTGCAACTTCTCCCATTAATGGAACTACTACAGAATTTCCAAATTGCTTATATGCCTGTGTATCCGAAACAGGAATCTTAAATGTATCTGGGAATCCCTGCAACCTTGCACATTCTCTCGGAGTCAGTCTTCTCGGATTCTTTCCTTCCTGTATAATAAGCACTTCCGATCCATCTTTGTAATACCTAGCACTCAATGTCCGGGACACCCCATCCAAAGGAGCTATTCCATATCCAAATCCATTACCGGCTGCCCGATGCTTTGCTGCGTAATTCTGCAGATATGTCCACAATTTATCAGACAATGTGTATTTATCTGCAACTTCTTCATCAAGAATATCTCTCATAACAGGTTTTGGAACACGTGGTGTAAGATTAAACTCAAAATCAATTTTATCTCCATATCGTTCTCTGTCAAATCCTACAATTAATAATCTCTCTCTGTGCTGAGGAACATAATTCTGTCCATCCAGAACTTTATAGAATATTTCATAGCCCAACTCATCCAGTGACTCTCTGATTACCTGAAAAGTTCTTCCTTTATCATGGCTGCATAAATTTTTAACATTTTCAAGCATAAATGCCTTAGGTCTTTTTTCTTTCAATACCCTGCAGACATCAAAAAACAATGTGCCCTGTGTTTTATCCTCAAATCCGGTGGCTCTTCCCATACTGTTTTTCTTTGATACCCCAGCTATTGAAAAAGGCTGACACGGAAATCCCGCAACCAGAATATCATGATCCGGAATATCTGCAGCATTAACTTTTGTAATATCTCCTTCCGGCTGTTCTCCAAAGTTTGCAAAATAAGTCTTCTGACTGTATTTGTTCCATTCACTTGAATAAACACATTGACCGCCGGCCCGATCAAATGCAATACGCATACCACCAATTCCGGCAAAAAGATCAATAAATGTAAATTTTTTCTCTTTTCCTGTATTCTTCTTCTTCTTTTTTACATCACTCATATAATATGCTACTGCTTCTCTTACACAGTCCTGCATACTCAGTTCATTCTTTTCTGAATATAAATTCAGCTCATTATATAACTCATCATCAACTCTTATATGTACCTGTCTCATTCTCATCACCCCTGGGAATATATTTATACCTATTTTTTCCCTATTATACTCTATTGTAATTTAAAAAGCAAGCGAAAATACGAACATACTTTCGTTTATTTTTCCATTTTATTGGTTACCCACTACTATGAATATATAATTTTCAGGGCACTTTCTTCTGCAGCATTTGCCAGTTCCTCATTAAGCTGCTTCAGAATGGAATATGCCTTACTGCGTTTTACACCTAATTTTTCCATGACATCATCAACAGTCATCATATAATTAGTTTTCATATTATCCTTTCCAGTCCCTTTTGTGACTTTGTCAATAACCTTTTGCGAATTTTATTTTTATATTCCATTCTACATTTTCATACTCTGCGAAAATCAACCTGTTTATTGTAAAATAAAAATGTAGAAAGTTGCAGACCAAAAATGTAGGTTGTT